>JAEEGK010002130.1_pt1 | contig 49394 bp, 31 predicted proteins | sample 8958771 | NCBI WGS metagenome assembly JAEEGK01 (sample SAMN16246547, study PRJNA631951) | gut metagenome | biome: gut microbiome; feature: rumen; material: SC-attached | host: Bos | place: Iran: Karaj | collected 2018-10 | reverse complement strand
CCAGCTGCAGAAGAAGCCTACGAAGAAGGGGTTGTATATCTTCAATGGAAAGAAGGTCGTGGTTAAGTGATATGATGATGACAAAAACAAAAAAAACACCACTCATGACGGCTGTGGCCTTCGGCCTAACGTCCTGTTCTTCCAGCCTTGTGCCTAAGAGCGAGCTCTTGCACAGTCCTGAAGACCAGTCCGGTTTTGTTCCAAAACACAGCCGTCATGGTGGCAAAAACATCGGCTTTTCAAGCCTAAAAAATCTAAGGTTACCTATATCCTCAAAATCAACAGGAGAATTAGTTCCCGTTATCGTTCAGGTAATTATGTTTTTTAGGGTCTTTGTTATAAAATATTCGAAAGATTCGTTCTATTCGTGTTCGAAAAAAAAGAAAAAGAGCAATTTGTGTTAATGTAATAACGATAATTTATGAAAAGAATAAATTTAATGTTCATTCTGCTGGCAAGCCTTGCTTTTTGTGCTTGCAGCAGCAGCGATGACGATGGTACGGGCAGCGGTAGTGGTGAGGAAGTAGTGGTCACCGAGACCTCTTCGAGTGAGGCTCCTGTATGGAAGATGGACTGGAGCAACAACCAGGAGCGTCCTAACTGGACCGAGCCGAGTGCCATCTATGAGAACTGGACGATTATGATGGTGCAGTTGGAGGAGACCCTTCAGCCCTTTGCCTCCGGTGATGACCTGATGGCGATCTTCATCAATGACGAGCTACGCGGACTGGCCAGTCCCGCCTCTATCGTAGGCAGTGAGGAGTCTTCTAGCAAATTCATCCTGAAGGCCTGGGGTAACGAGACGGGTAGTGAGACGGTGAAGATGTCGCTGAGCTACTACAGCCAGAAGCTGAAGCACCTGTTCACGTTGTCTGCCAATATCAAACTGGATTCTGACGAGACGACAGGTGTTGACGAGGCATTCATCCCCACGTTCACCCTGGGTTCATCAAAGTATCCCGTTGTGATGTCACTCGATGCCAGCCGTCTCTTCGCGAAGGCAGGCGTACAGCCTGTCGATGGTGACCTCCTGGCTGCCTTCGTAGGTGAGGAGTGCCGTGGTGTCGGTTCCGCCGCCACGAAGACCCTGACCATCTACGGTCGTCAGGAAGGTGAGGACGTCACGGTGAAATACTACCAGGCAGCTACTGGCAAGCTCTTCACTTTTAGTAATGCGACTAAGACGAAGAAGGGATGAGGGTTGAGAGTTGAGAGTCTCTAAATACTAAACTCAGAATTCTCACGTTATATAATGAGAACAAAAACAAATAATTAATTACTAAAAAAGATGAAACTAAATTTGAAAATTAACAGCATGTTGCTCTGCCTTGCGCTCTTCGCTGCTTGCTCCAGTGACGATGACGGACAAGTAGCACAAGACTCATCGCAGGAGCAGAAACAACCACAAAAGACGTACCCGCTATCTATCGAGGTGGCGGAGAACCCCATGGTGCAAGAGGGTGAAGGGGGTAGCTCAAGAAGAGCGGCTCAAACCAATACGTCCTCGCTTAGTAAGTTCTATTTGGACTATGCGTATAATTCAACGGGTAGTGATGGCACAAGCCCAATAACAGCTACGAAAGATGCATATACCAAGAAATGGTCGTGTGGTGAAAGCAGCTGGCCAGGTATTGCTTATGAAAATGGCTATGAGGTTACTTGGTACGCCTATTCTAATTCAACATTTCACCCCAATAGTTCCAATCCTTACCTCAGTTTCACTGTAGAAGAGTTGGCTTCTAATCATCATGACCTACTGGTGGCAACAACTAAAGGGACATATACTTCAAGCATAGGTGACGGAAAACTTTCTTTCACTTTTGACCATGCCTGTTCTGCCCTTCGTTTCCTTGTAAAGAAGGCTAAGAATCTTGATGACTATACGCTGAACATCACTCCGAGCAGCAGCATCAGCATCAAACTTTTTAATGTTGTCAATCAAGGTAGGTATTATTATAATAATGTAGCTCCGACGCCGAAGTGGGAGCTTGCTGACAGTTGGGCAAGTTACACCCTTTCTTCAGGCACTTTTGAAAACCTGCGTTCTGATGCCTACACAGAACTGGCACAAGGAGATGGACCCTATCTCTTTATGATTCCGCAGACGCTGACAGCATGGAACCATACAGGTACACCTGCTAACACTTATATTGAACTGAACTGCTCGATTACTAAGAGTGGGGATCCTGGATTCAGCTATAGCGGTAAGGCTTATATCCCCTTCAGCGCTACTTTCGCTCCAGGCTACCAATACGACGTAAAGATTAACATCGGTAAAGGTTCACTCTATAAGGTCGTAGGAGAAGCAGCATCTCTAATCATTCCCTAAAACAATTGAGTAATTATGAAGAAGAAATATATAACCCCCCAAATACAAACCGTTTTTTTTCACGCTCCTGTCGTGATGATAAGCACTTCGGGTAATAATGTGAATAACTATGGAAACGGTGGTTCTGTCATGGCAGGTGACGATGATGACCTTGGATCATAACTTATCTTAGTCACCCCCTATCCATTTTAACCTTTAAAAGAGTTTGTGCTATTGTGGCGCAAACTCTTTTCCTAAAACAACAAAACCTATAAACTATGCAGACACGATTCAAGAAAGGTACAAAGATCTTCGATATTGCCATTACGACCGTTGCGGGAATGCTGTCGGTAGGCATCATGCTTTATGGTGTTGGCCATTTCGGATTACAAGAGGCATGGCCTGAACTCGTCATCAACCTGTTTTACATAGCCTGTCTGGTAATGATCTGGATGTATTTCTTCAACTACCGCATCACCACCCAACAGTTCAACTACTGGTGTTCCATCTCAGTGGGTATGACGGTGCTGCTCCGCGACATCCTCTTTCCGCCCCCCTTGGCTTTCTTCTCGCTCCATCTGATATGCCTCGTCCTCTCGGTGTTGCTGCTCTGCACGCTCACCTTCTTCTATGCACGAAAGAACTGGCAGAGCTATACGAAGCGGAACCTGTGGGTGATCTGCATCATCGATATCCTGATCGCTACGCTCTATAACTACGATATCTATATAGAGCCCTTCAATGAATATACGAACTATATGCTGACAGAGATCTGGATACGGCCTACGATCACCTACGGACTCGTCGCGTGCTTCGTCACGGAAGCTAATTAGTCACACAGATAATACAGATTTTTATTATTCGTTTGATTCGTGAGATTTGTGTTCGTCAAAAGACAATCACATACCGATCTCATATCGAAGTCATATCGATCTCATATCGATCTCATATCGAAGTCATATCGAAGTCATATCGGAGTCATATCGGAGTCATATCGAACACTAATTAGCTCGGATAGAGATGAGTATGAGAAGAGTATAAAGGTAATATTTTAGGCTTGAAAAACCGGTATTCTTTCTTCTATCTGTGCGACTTGGAAGGGAAAAAGGGGGAGGTGAGAGGTAAAAAGGCGTTTTTGTGTTAAATCGAAGGCTCTTTGGACCTCAGAGTTTCAAAATAAGCAAATTCTGTTTCAAAATTAACAAAATGTGAGATATTTTGGAAAAATTGTTGGAGGTTTGGAACTTTTTTCTTATATTTGCAACCATAATTTGTGTGTCTAAACTATAAAAATTAATATTAACAATTATGAAACAACAACGAGACATTCTGCGAGGGCGGCCGTGGCTCATGCTACTGCTGTTATTCTCTTGGCTGCTGCCTCAGGAGGCATTGGCTGACAGATCTGTTGACAAGACCATGAATTACCAGGTCATGCTCAGCGGTTCTAACTCTATTCGTATCAAGGCTCCCATCTATGATGAGAAGTGGGATGACCACTGGATTAGCAATGGTAATCTGAATGCTACATGGAAGGACAAAAACGGTGCTTCTCATACCGTGACCGTCTTGTATTGGGCTTGGAACAAGGACTCTGAAAAGAGCCACGACAACGACAAGTCTGAGTTGACGACAAGGTTCAGGACCGATGCCGACGGTAGTTTCCTCATCACCAAGGGCAACTCCCCCAGTCAGTTTACGCTAGTTAAGGGAGATAATCAGGTGAGCACTACGATTTATGAGAACAGCGATGAAACCTACGAATTTTCGGCAGACTGGCGACTCCCCTACGACATGCTCGGTTGTGACATCGAGTTTTCGTGGGATGTAAAGGTTGACTATACCAATGGCTTGGCATGGGATACGCAGTACGCTGTGTCGGTGTCAAAAACCTCCGTCACCGTACCCCCAGCAGCAGCCACTGTCTATCCGCAGGTGACGATGGCCATGTTGGCCTATAATTCACCAGGCGTGATTGAGGTTCCTTGGTTTATGGCTTCCGACAACATCAAATCGGCGAAATACGTCTATGTTGACTACAAGGGAAACACGATTGAGGAAAAAATCGATATCCAAAAGAATGGTACCAGTATCTTGCTCGATGCTACAGAACCTCATAAGAACTTCCGTGTTATTGCAAGTTACAAGGATGGTCAAGGTAACGATATTGACAATGTCTCTTCTGATCCTCAAGACCTGAAGATGGTTCACGTGCCGGTAGGTCTTTCCGCCCGCCCATTAGGCGACAAGAAAGCCTCTGTGCAGTTAGACTGGAGCATCATGTATCCGGAAGTAGAGGACATCTCTTCCTACGATGCTTTTGAGATTCAGCGCTCGCTGACCGGTAAGGATGAAGACTTTGAGACCATTCATTCTGAGCCTTACGTCTACGATCCTAACGAATCTTCCTATACCTTTATCGATAGCACGTTGGTAGAGGCCATTGTCAGACAGCAACTGAAGCAGGGTGGTACACTCGACAGTCTGACCTATCGTGTGCGCCGCAGTATGACAGAGTCGTGGGGCTGGAACCATGTTTACGCACCGCGCGCTCGTTGTGTTGTTGATGATATCCACCTGCTGCGCATAGCTACCTACTCTGCTAAGTGGGAGGACGAGCGTGCCTTTACTGCCCGTGTCGATTGGGAGTATGCCAATGAGTACAATTCCGTCTGGGACGAGCGTGCCAAGTTGACCTTGAACGTTACGCAGCTCAACCAGGCAGGTGATACCGTTGGAGTTCAAGACTATATCCTCAATGCCCAGGAGCGTGAACAGCGCTATAAGGTGATTGAGCTCTCGCGCACGTGTGTTAATTATAAGGTGAAGATGTTTGTGGACCGCGGTACCTCTGAAATACCCCTATGGGAAGAGATTACACCGTTCTGGTTCCCCATCCGGACGTATGACGACTGGGTATCATTCCGTGACAAGGTGAAGGCTGCTAATGGTCAGTACGACGTGAACGCCCGCCTTTATGCTGACGTTGATGCGGGTTCCATCATGGTGAGCTGGGAATCAGGTTATGCTTACCGTGGTACCTTCGATGGTAACGGTCATACGCTGACCTTCAATGTACCGGATCATGGAGTAGAGCTTCTCGCTCCCTTCCGTTATGTAGGCAATGCCACCATTAAGAACCTGCATACGGCAGGCACCATCAACACCAGCCAACGGTATGTATCTGGTCTCGTTGGCTGGACTATGGAAGGCGCTACGGTCAACATTGAGAACTGCCGGTCGTCAGTAACCCTTAAGAGTTCCGTCAATGGTGAGGGATTACTCGCCGGTATCATCGCACGTTTAAGTGCTTCCAATGTCATCATCCGCAACACGAAGGTCGATGGCAGCTTTGAGGGAGAAAATGCATACTGCAACCGTGGCTTCGTGGCATGGGTTGCCCGTGGCAGTAATCTGAGCATTGAGAACTGCGTCTTTGCACCCGACCATATCACCACCAAACTCGACGGCTGTCAAACGTGGGCACGCTTGGATGATCAGAATGTCAAATATTCCAACCTCAACAGCCATGCCACCAGAGAGTATTCGGCGTATATCGTTATCCGCAACGCTCAAGATTGGGCCAACTTCGTCGTGATGGTGAATGAAGCTGCGAACCAGTATTGGGTGGATGCCCGTCTCGAAGCCGACATCACGACTGATTGGCACGTAGGAATCACTGCAGGTGCGACCTATCGTGGTACCTTCGACGGTAATGGTCATACTATAACCTTCAACCAGTCGGGGTTCTCTGAGAGGTTTATTGCTCCTTTCCGTCATGTTGGTGATGCCACCATCAAGAACTTGAAAGTAAAAGGTAGCATCTCGTCTAGTCAGATGTATGCAACAGGTCTCGTTGCACAAGTCCTTAATGGTACGGCAACCATTGAAAACTGCCAGTCATCGGTCACTGTGAAAGGTACTATGGATGGCGAAGGCACTCTCTCTGGCTTCGTAGGCCGCGTAACCAATTCCAAGGTTACGATACGCAACTGTAAGTTCGACGGTAGCTTCGAGGGCAACAAATGCTATGGTAACGCTGGCTTCATCAGCTGGGTTGATGGAGCTAGTAGCGCAACCATTGAGAACTGTCTCTTTGATCCCGCCAGTATCAAAACCAGGTACGACCAATGCACTACGTGGGCACGTAAAGATAATAGTGGTTCACTGACGATTACTAACAGCCATTCAACCAAGGAGTATAATATATTCCCCATCTCAAGTTCTGCCGACTGGGATACATTCCGCACCATGATTACTGATGCCAAGGGTGAGTACTGGGTAGATGCTATGCTTACTGCCGACATCAGTACTACACAGACGGCGGCCTGGTATTCCAGCTCTCCGTACCGAGGTACCTTCTACGGTAACGGCCATACGATAACTGTAACCATTGATGGTAGCGGGTATGAAAATGTTGCCCTATTCCGCTATGGCAAGTACTATACCATCAAGGACCTGCACGTGAAAGGCACCATCAAAGGCGGCAACTATACTGCTGGTCTCGTGGGTTGGAGTTATGTCAACAACAGTGCCGACCGCAACAAAATCTCAAACTGCCGTGTAGAGGTCGATTTAGAGACTTCTAGCGCATTTGTAGGCGGTTTCGTAGGACAAGGTAATTATACCGATATCGCAAACTGTCGTTTTGACGGGTCATTTTATAGTAGTTTATTCTCGGGGCTATGGTCATATGCAGGTGTGTTCTATGGTGCTTCAGATAGCGACCCAGTTTGCGGAGTGCAGTACTGTCTGGAACAAGGAACTAATAAAAATATTAGTCATTTTTGCTCGAACTATAGGTACGACGAGAGAGCTTGGGGTAATGGTCTGAATGAGTGGTGCCATGATGTCTATAGTTATAGTAACTTGGGGCATGCTATTTCGGTCGGTTCTACGTCAACAAACGACCTGGTAGGTAAACTGGGCAGCGGCAACTGGGAGAATGTCGGTGACAAGGCTGTTCCTAAGATGGGTAACATCCTTACAGATAATCCATGGTATAACGGCACACTTTCAGCTGAGGATATTGTGAAAACGCAGGGTGCCGACAACTGGGAGGTTGTTGACGGCAAGGCAGTTCCCAAGATGGAGTCTGCTCCAATAGTTTCTGAAGCCTCTTTGGATGACCTGCTGGCTAAACTCGGCAGCAGTTGGACGAAGGAAGGTAACACCATCAATCCTGTTACCTCACACTTCGCTGATCCTACAGCCACCTATCCAGCCCCCTCATTGCCGGCAGACAACTTCTATCACGAAGGCAATGGCGAAATCAGCAAGGAGTTGATGACGGAGACCCGCCAGAGCAGCGTCGTGCTGACATGGGAGGTCGATGGCATCGTCGACTACTTCCAGGTCTATCGTCGCCCTGCAGGCAAAGGCGATGATGCATGGCAGCTCGTAGCTTCCGATATTGACCAGACAGGTTATGAGGACTTTGAGGTATCACCATTGGTGGACTATGAATATATGGTACGCGCCGTCACCGACTGTGAGGGTATGCACTATTCTGAGACTCAGGTGAAGGCAGGCGCCTGCAAGCATACAGGTCGTGTGGCAGGTTATGTGCGCTTCAACGACGGCACGGGTGTGCCCAACATTGAGGTCACTGCCAAGCACGAAAAGCTCAACGAAAACGACCAGGCGGTAGAGAAATCAGCTATCACCGATGAAAGCGGTTATTTCGTCATCGACGGACTACCCTACAACGGTCTGGCAAGCATCGATTATACAGTCTCTCCGACAGTTTCTAATATTGTCAAGTACGAAGAAGGTAAGAGCCAGTTCCCGGTGACCTTTACCGATGAAACCAACGATGAGCAGATTAGCGAGTTCACCGTCATCAACAGCCACCGCTTCTCAGGCTACGTGATGTACGACGGCACCAGCATCCCCGTCAAGGGCGCCCGCTTCAAGGTGGACGGCTATGACGTACACAATGCTTCGGGTGACTTCGTTGAGACCGACTACGATGGTAGCTTCTCGTTCCGCGTGCTCGATGGCCAAGACAGTATTCAGGTCTGGATGGACAAGCACGTCTTTACCGAGGAGGGCTTTTTCCTTGACAAGAACAAGAACATGGCTGTCATCACCGAGGATGAATCCGGCATCTATTTCTACGACTCCACGAAGGTGAAGCTGATAGGTCGTATCGTGGGTGGTACGGACCAGGGCGAAAAGCCATTGGACAACAACCTGTCAGTCAACAACCTGGGTCGCAACCTGACCATGCTGCTGACACTGGAAGGCGACAACACCTCATGGCTGGTCTATGACAACCTGAACCCAGAGCAGAAAACACGCGAACTCACCTTCCCGCACGCCCGTGGCAATGGTCACCAGACCACCGCTGTCGTGGAGCGCAAGCGCATGACGGTGAAGCCCGACTCCGTGACGGGCGAGTACACGCTGATGCTGCCGCCAGTACGCTGGAAGGTACAGCAGCTCTATTGTGATAACTTCCCCACACTGTTCCAGGAAGGACAGGTGAGCGAAGTGGTCGATCTGACCGACTGCCTCACTGATATCGACACGACCTATGTGGGCACCTATACAGATGTCGAAAAGTATAGCGTCTATAAGCCTAAGGCTACCTACAACGCTATCTATAACCGCATCTATCATACACCTGTGGAGATTACCTACCGTCAGGTGGGCTACGACAACTTTGACTACTTCGGTGACAAGAGCTATCGAGCTTCTACCGCCGGCGGTATCACAGTCGATGTGCCATTGGCATATAGCGTCAAGAAGCCCAATTGGCCTACCACCAGGGCAGACTCCCTGGAGGCACGCTACACCTTCGACCATCCTGTATTCAGCATCAATCGCAAGTACCCGATAGCCATCAGCGTTGCTGAGCACTATCCTTGGGATGGCGTGAAAGGCGTCTCTACCGATGATGTCGTCAGAATTGGCGGCGGTAAGGTGACCGTCCACAACGACATGAAGAATGACCTTGCACCCGAGGTTGTCGAACTGGACAGCCTGGGTAAGGGTAACTACTACCTCGTCGCCGACGAGACTGTACGCCTGATGACGGGTGAGAATGCGCTGAAGACCGTCACCATGACTTTGGAGCAGGATGGCACCACCTACGAGGCTGAGCCTCTGAAGGGTTACACCCTGAATATGTTTGCCTTGGGCGGTACCAAGGATGTACTGGTCAATGGTCAACCCGTGCTAATCGATGTTCTGCGCGATCCTCCCGGTGGCGGTAGCTATGCTACGCTGTCGAAGGGTTCAACGCTGAAGTACTCTTATACCCTCGATATGAGTCTGAAGGTAGGTCCAGAGCTAACCTTTGGAACGGGTACGGAGCTGCAGAACTTCCAGGGAACTGTGACTACTTCCCCAGTAGGTCCCGGTACGACCTATGGTATCATCAATGCCAGCGATATCGAGAACTGGTTCTCACAGGCGGTTACGTATGACGTGGAAGGTCATCGTGCTTTCTCGTACACCATCAACGTCGGTCAGGACATCGTCACCAGTAGCGACCAGAACATGGTAGGAGCTGATGCCGACCTGTATATCGGTACGGTACAGAACTATATCGTACAGCCCATGAGCACCATCCGTGCTATCCCCGACAGCATTTATCAGCACATGTTGGGCAGACTGGATGGCGGTAATACAAAGGGTGTCAGCACCCAGTATGGCACCCTCGTAGAGATTGCCAAGGGTTATGATGCCGATAAGAATCTCTACCATCTGGTACGCGACGAGTCTATCGGCTACGGTCCGAAGGTGAAGTCGCAATTCATCCACTCGCAGAAGTACATCCTGACGGAACTCCTTCCCGCAAAGGCGAAAGAGTTGCGCGCCCTGATGTTCACCGGTACGAAGGCAGAGGCACAGACTCAGGCCAATGCCACCGGTAAGCCCGTTTACCTGTCCACGGTAGCAGCGGACGACGAGAACTTCGGTGTGAATTATGAGTGGATACTGCCCACTGGTACGACTCAGAAGAACTTTACCGACGAGGCTGGTGAAATACAGAATATCATTGTATCCTGGCTGCAAATGATTGCACTGAACGAAAAGGAGAAACTGACTGCTTGGGACAAGTTGGCCAACTACGATGTAGATGGCGGCACGAAGGTGAACTACAGCGAGACGTTTACCAGTGAGTATTCCATCTCGAACTATTCACACTTCCCAGGATTAAAGGGCGCTGGATATTTCGAAAACCATACAGCACGTGATGGTGGATTCGGATTCATGTCATCCCTTCTCGTACCTGTTATTAAGGGTATCCTTCAGAAGTTTGTCTGGGGTGCTCTCTCTGCAAAGGCTTCATCAGGCCAGGGAGCCTTTGGATCAAAGGAAAACGATTATGGTACCAGAATCAATTTCTATGGCAGAACCTATAAGTTTAGCGTGAACCCTGTCTTCGGATATGCTGTAAAAGACGTGTCTGGAGAGTCCAAGGTCTTCAGCCGTAAGGAGAGCTTCAACATCGTCATGGACAAGAAGAGCCACCTGAACTTCGATGTCTATCGTGTATGGACAGATACTGCTTTTGTAGCGGCCACTGGTAGCTATGATGTGTTCTCTAATCAGAACTTCACGGGCATGACCGATTATATAGAGCCGTTCCTGAAGAGAAATCTGAACCTGCAGGATGCCCTCCATTCTCGTAGCTTCATCTATCGCACAAATGGTGGTGCTACCGTCAACCCGTGGGAGGATGCACGCAATACGGTCGTTTACGAAAGTGGACGTTTGTTAGACGAGCGCACGAAGAAGATTCAGAACCCGAAGATTTCACTCGACCGACAGAGCGTCAGCGGTGTAGCCATGGGTAAACCAGCCCGCTTCAAGGTCTATCTGACCAACGATAGCGAGAATCCTGAGGCAGCTACAGGCGGCATCTCTCTCTACAACTTCTACCTGGATCCCGCTTCGAATCCTCATGGTGCTACTGTATTGGTTGATGGTTATGCACTGACCAGCTCAGGTATAGACCTCTATATGCCGGCAGGTAAGGTCATCGAGAAGACCATTGAGGTCTATGCTGGTACCGAATTTGACTATGAAGGACTGAAGATTGGTATCATGTCATGTTCCGATCCCGATCATATCTGGGAGGAAGTGCCCTTCGACGTACACTTCCTGCGTCAGGCTGGACCGGTGAACATCTCGGCACCTGGCGACCAATGGGTGATGAACACCGATGCCAGCGAGGATGACAAGCGTGGCTGGTTCATCCCCGTCACCATCGACGGCTTCGACAAACACCAGCATAACTTCGATCACATTGAGTTCCAGTATAAGGAGTCGCAGCGTGGCGATGAGTATTGGACCAACCTCTGCTCGTTCTATGCTGACTCTACCCTGATGGCGAAGGCCAGCGGTGAGCGTGAGATGATTCCTGAGAATGGCAACATCACCACTAACTTCTACGGTGAAGGCGTTGTGATGGAGAAGGCTTACGACCTGCGCGCCGTGCTCTTCTGCCGAAACGGCAATGACTTCCTAACCACATCGTCGAAGATTATCAGCGGTGTGAAGGATACACGCCGTCCGCAGTTGTTCGGCACGCCCGAACCGAAGAGCGGTCTGCTGACAGCAGGTGATAACATCATCTTCAACTTCTCGGAAGACATTGAATATAACTACTTGAGTGCCATCACCAACTTCGAGGTGAAGGGTGAGACGAACAATGACCATATCTCTGAGAATGTGAGCGTTCAGTTCACAGGCAAGGCCAGCGTAGAGAGCGAAGCTAAGCGTAACTTCAGCGACAAGAGTCTGACCATCGACATGATGATCGAGCCCGACTCTACTGGTTACGACATGCCGCTGTTCTCACACGGCACGAACGGCAAGAAGCTGCAGCTGTGGCTGACGAAGGACTTCAAACTGAAGGCTGTGGTCAACGATACGGCTTACGTCTCTGACTCTATCATCAAGAAGGGTCTCTTCACACAGGTGGCTATGTGCATCAACCTGGAGGAGGATTCCTTGAAGTTCTTCAATGGTGGTAAGAAGTTAGGTTCTGCGAAACTCGCTGAACGCTACAGCGGCACGGGTAATCTCATCTTCGGACGTACCAACGAGAACGACCGTGCAGGTAGCCAGTTCTATCAGGGTCGCATGATGGAGGCTCGTCTGTGGTATATCGCTATGGACGGTGGACTTATCGGTTCTACCTATGGTGGCCGTCGACTGACAGGCCGCGAGCTGGGACTGGTGGACTACTACCCGATGAACGAAGGTTCCGGCAGCTATGTTGTCGACCATACGCAGGGTGCCAATGCCAAGCTGATGGGTGCTAACTGGGCTATCCCACGTGGTTACTCACTCCGCTTGGAGAATGACGACCATGGTATCAAGTTGACGAACAACGCCCTGAGCCGCACGAAGGATCAGGACTACACACTGATGTTCTGGTTCAAGACGGACGGTGAAGGCCGCGGCGTACTGGTCAGCAACGGTGCCGGTACGAAGGAGGAGATTGGTGCTGAGAACATATTCAACATTGCCTTCGAGGCTGAGAAGCTGATGTTCCGCTCGAACGGCCAGGCCGTCCAGGTTCCTGGCGACTGGAGCGACAACCAGTGGCACCACTTCGCCATGACGGTGAACCGTGGCTTCAACGTGGCTAACATCTACGTTGATAAGGAACTGCGCACCACCTTCGCTACCGATAGCCTCGGTGGTATCAGCGGTGGTACTCCGCTCATCGGTGCTGCACTGTACAAAGAGTTTGATGCAGAGAACAATGTAGTCACCATCGATACTCGCAACTGGCTGACGGGTAACATCGACGAGTTCTGCTTCTTCGCTCAGGCCCTGCCACAGACGCTCATCAAGACCTATGCGTCGAAGAGCCCGAGTGGTGATGAGGCTGGTATGTTGACCTACCTGTCGTTCGACCGCCAGGAGCGTCAGAAGAATAATAAGCTTGAGACGGTGGCTTATCCTTACAGCAAGAAGATCTATAAGGATGCCGACGGTAATATCCGCTACCAGCTTGACCCGCAGACCCGCAAGCCGACCACGACGCCGATGCGTGACTATGTGTTCGTTGACACCGTCGACGTGATACTCACACACATCACCGACGCAGCGGCTGCTCCTGTAGTGCCCAACGAGGAACTGGAGAACCTGAACTTCAGTTACGTGGGTGAGGGACACCAGTTGCTGGTGAACGTGAACGAGGCTGCCTCTAAGCTGAACCACCGCAACATCTATGTGACGATACGTGACATCGAGGATAAGCGTGGTAATGCACTGGCTTCTCCGCAGACGGCTAGCTATCTGGTTACTGCCAGCAGCCTGGAGTGGCTCGTCAACAGATTCGATCATACCATCAAGTATGGTACGGGCGAGGATGACGACCAAGTACTGACACTGCCGTTCTACAACAACAGTGCTAAGAACCATACCTATAAGATTGAGAACTGCCCGAAGTGGATCACACTCGACAAGTATACCGACGTGCTGGCTCCGCAGGCAGTGGATGCTGTCATAGTAAGGATCAACAAAGACCTGAACATCGGTACGTATAACGAGATTCTCTATCTGACCGACGAGGAAGGCCTCTCAGAGCCGTTCTACCTGAACCTGACGGTAGAGGGTGATCTGCCAGAGTGGGTTGTCCCGAGTGAACTCCTTGCGAAGTCGATGAACATCATCGGACAGGTCTACCTGTTTGATGAGCTGGATACCGATACACGCGACTACGTGGGTGTCTTCGACAATGAGAACGTCTGCCACGGTATCGCTAACATCAGCCACTCTGAGTTGACGGGTGAGACGGGTCTGTACCTGACCGTCTACGATAGTCTGTCAGTAGGTCGCGAGCTGAACTTCCGCCTGTGGCAGTACAGCACGGGTCGTGAGATTGTGCTCACCACCAGTCCTGCCATCACCTTCCAGGAGTCAAAGATACTGGGTACCGATACGCCTGTACGCTTCAACGGCGGTGAGAACATCGTACAGAAGTTCAACCTGCAGGAGGGCTGGAACTGGGTATCGTTCAACATCCAGAGCGAGAAGCTGTTCAACCTGAACAAGCTGCTGAGCAGCATGCCTTGGACCGAGGGTGACCTGATCACCGATATGAACAGCAACCTGACGCTGACCTATCAGAACAAGCAGTGGCTGGCATCGGGCAGTACGAAGAACGTGGTCATCTCTCCACGTAAGTCTTATGCCATCAAGGTGCAGAAGGCCTGCACGTTCCCAGTCAGCGGTTCTGTCATCAAACAGAAGGATGCCCGCACGATTACGGTGAACGAGGGCTGGAACGGCATCGGTTACACGCCTGTCGTGAACCTGAGCGTCGAGACTGCACTGAGCGACTACTACGACAATGCCGAGCAGGGTGATGTGATCAAGAGTCACACCGAGTTTGCTTACTTCTCTAAGAGCGGTAACACGGGTCGCTGGCGCGGCAACCTGCAGTACATGAAGCCTGGCGAGGGTTACATGATGCTGCGCAAGGGTAGTGGCGAGGCTAAGTTCACCTATCCGTTCTACGAGCTTGGCACGAACGTCGACGGCACATGGTCAACTTCTGCAAGCCGTGCTGCTGCACCTGTATACAGCCGCAACACGATGAGCGTGAGCGCCTTGATCGACGGCTTCGCGAGCGAGGAGGGTGACCGCCTGGTAGCTTACTGCAACGGCGAGATGGTAGGTGAGGCTAATGTGAATGTCAGCGGGGAAACCGCTGACCACCCGGAGCCTCTGTACCTGAGCATTGCTGGTGACAAGCAGGAGGGCATCTGGTTCGCCATCGAGCGTGACGGTGAGATTGTGGCTGCTACGAGTGAGATTATGACCTTCAACACGGATGCTGTCATCGGTACTCCTGATGAGCCTACTGTGATCAACTTCGTGCGTATGGCTGATGAAAGCGGCAAGTGGTACACCGTCGGTGGTGTCCAGCTGCAGAAGAAGCCTACGAAGAAGGGGTTGTATATCTTCAATGGAAAGAAGGTCGTGGTTAAGTGAGAGAACACATAATTATTTTGAACACGAATCTATCGAATCTGACGAATAAACTATGCAGTTAGAAAAATCGCAGAAAAAAGATTCGTTCGATTCGTAAGATTCGTGTTCGAAAAAAGAAAAATTAAGATTAGTGTTCGAAATAGTGTAATAACGAAATAACAATAGAAGTTATGAAATACAGTATTAGATTAAGTATTGTTTTGCTGGCAAGCCTTGCTTTTTGTGCTTGCAGCAGCAGCGATGACGATGGTACGGGCAGCGGTAGTGGTGAGGAGGTGGTGGTCACCGAGACCTCTTCGAGTGAGGCTCCTGTGTGGAAGATGGACTGGAGCAACAATCAGGAGCGTCCTAACTGGACCGAGCCGAGTGCCATCTATGAGAACTGGACGATTATGATGGTGCAGTTGGAGGAGGCCCTCCAGCCCTTTGTCTCCGGTGAGGACCTGATGGCGATCTTCATCAATGACGAGCTACGCGGTCTGGCCAGTCCCGCCTCTATCGTAGGCAGTGAGGAGTCTTCTAGCAAGTTCATCCTGAAGGCTTGGGGTAATGAGACGGGTAGTGAGACGGTGAAGATGTCGCTGAGCTACTACAGCCAGAAGCTGAAGCACCTGTTCACGTTGTCCGCCAATATCAAACTGGATTCTGATGAGACGACAGGTGTCGACGAGGCATTCATCCCCACGTTCACCCTGGGTTCATCGAAGTATCCTGTGACGAAGGCTGTGGATGTGGATTCCATCTTGTCGAAGATAGGCGTACAGCCTGTCTCGGGTAACATCATCGGTGCCTTCGTGGGTGAAGAGTGCCGCGGCACGGTGACCATCCCTGCAACTGGTAAGACACAGCTGATCGTCTTTGGCCGTAGCAATGGGGAGTCAGTGACGCTGAAGTACTATGATGCCGCCAACGGCAAGCTGTATACCATCACCAATGCAGTGAAATTGTAAGGGAAGGCTCTCCCTAAAATGTTAATGGGATGAATCATAAAGTAAATAGTTTCACGAACTATATACTCCCCTCCCACACAGGGTGGGGCTGGGGGAGAGTCTGCTCCTTTTTATTGAGTCTCCTGCTCTTCGTCGCTTGCAACAGCGATGATGACAAGACGCCTGACACCACACCGCTTACGGAGTGGCAGGCAGGAAAGACGGTTAGTGCCGAGGCCGTAGAGATCTATGGAGGCATTGACAAGTGCTTTGCTGCGGAACCAATCCCCGACGGGGTATGGCAGCGCATGCAGGGCAAGACCTACAAGGAGAATCCCTATATAGGCCGTGATGACCTGCGCCATGTCCGTGCGCTGCACTGGGACTACGATAACCAGATGCACGTGGGTGAGATGGTGTGCAACAAACAGATTGCTGATGTCGTGGCTGGTATCCTGCGCAAGCTCTTCGACGCGAAGTATCCCATCCAGCGCATGCTGCTGCCCGATGTCTACGATGCTGATGACGAGACACAGATGCGCGACAATAACTCGTCATGCTTCTGTTTCCGCACCATCGCTGGCTCTACCAACCTGTCGAAGCACGCCCGTGGACTGGCCATCGATATCAATACGCTCTACAATCCTTACTTCAAGGTTCGTGAGGATGGCTCGCTCTTCATTCAGCCTGCCACTGCCGGTGCCTATTGTGAGCGCAACCAGGACTTCCCCTACAAGATAGACCACAATGACCTCTGCTTCAAGCTGTTTACCGAGGCCGGCTTCGACTGGGGCGGTGACTGGATTACGCGCAAGGACTACCAGCATTTTGAGGTCATCGAATGATGTAGCGTTCCCTAATATCACTTTATTATACCTTAACGGGTGCAAAGATAATACTTTTCTATTAATAATATACCAAATCGGGTATAAAATTGCATCTATTTGCTAAAATTATACCCGAAAGGGATGAATTCAGGGGTGTCCCTCTGATTGACCTTCACAGCTATGTCAATACCGCCAATCATTATGTAACGGCCGTACGGTTCTGGAGCGGCGAGTTCTCCATTCAAGACGTCACTACACCTACACCCGACAACCGCCCCTACCGACTTGTCAACATACCTTTTTATTATATCGCACAACTTCAAGACATTCTGAAACAGGTCTGAAACCTGTCCCACACCCGCAACAGCAGCGTCTATCGCATCGTCAAGCCCTCCAAAACGAATGTCACGCCCATCGCGCTGGTTCACAGCATGATGGGCGTGACGGTGACAGACGGTTGGTCACTTAACCACGACCGTGATACTTCGTGACTCAAAGGGCCTGTTCTGCAAGCATAACCTGACTTGCTGGGATGCGCTGAATGTTATTATCAGCATCGCAAACAATAATATCCTCCCCACGCATAGCCTTTTCCTGTAGCATACGTTTTCCTGCCAGTTCGATGCCAGCCTTTAGTTTTTCCGAGAATTCTTTATTTGACATATTCGGCTATTTTATTGTATGTTGTTTCTATAATAATCTCTGTTTTCTCATTCTTCCCTCCTGTAGCAATCTGAACTGCCGGGTATCCACTATTGTCATAAATCTCCCAATAATCGACTTCACGCATAAACAGCCGGAAGAGATTGCTGATGCCTGCCATGTATCTCCTTCTGATGACATCCGTTGGTATGTTATGACCACCTTTTGCGACACGCTCTGACACACGCTGAAAAGCAAGGTCAGGTGTGCGCAACCAGAAGAATAGCAGCCTCACATTATATCCCTTGGCTTGTGCCCTGCGTACGAGATTGACGTATGACTTTGTGGCGAGCGTGGTCTCAATGGAAAAAGACTCATTACGCTCTAACAATTCCTCAATACGGCTGAGCATCAATCGGCCTGCCTCAATCGCTACACTCTCTGGATTAAACGGAGAAAGGCCGCGAGCAATCTCATCAGCATTGACGAACTCCTTGCAATCAAGGACTTCGGGCAGCACAGTATAGGAAGCTGTTGTCTTACCAGCTCCATTACAACCGCTGATGATATACAGATTCTTGCTCATCATGGTGCAAAGGTAGCCTTTTTTCTTTGAACAGCCAAGAAAATCTCCCACAAACTTATAATGTCAATCAGAGGGACCTCCCTCTGATTGATTGACACGATGGAGAATATAGGCAATATCCGTTGGCAGAGCAATATGCATTTTACATCGGTTGACTACGTGCGTGCAGAGTTCCTTATAAAGAAAAAGGGTAAGACATCTCTCCCTCATGTGTACTATCCCTTCGTCACCTCAAGCAGCTTCTAAGCATACTCTAGCCTGCTTCTAGGCATACTCTACCCATACTCTAGGCTGCTTCTAGGCATACTCAAACAGTATGGCACGAGTATGGCTACACTATGGGATGGGCGAAGCTTTTACTTTCAAAGCCATATTTTTTCTAGTTTAAAGATAATAGATAAAAGAAAATAGTTCGCTTGCTTCTGAGGGCCTGGATGCTGGTACACGTAGGAAATTTTGCTAGTGCACGTAGGAAAAATTGTCAGTACACGTACCCGCAATTTTGGTCTCTTGCATAATAGTTTTTTAAAAGAACACGAATTATACGAATTTCACGAATTAGTCAAATATAACTAGTTATATTTGTGTAATGAGTGTAATGAGAATACAAAACTTTCGTTATAGAAATACATTTGGTTCGAGGTAAATATATTTGTTATATGGAAACTTTGAAAAACCCGTTACACTCGTTACATTCTATGTCCCAGAAAAACGCGGGGTCGGTTCTGAGTGATCCACTATGCTCTTGTTGAGAAATCACTAAAGGAGCAGCAAAGGAGCAGCAAAGGAGCACCAAAGGAGCACTAAAGGAGCACCAAAGGAGGACCGTCTACATGAACATATGTTCATGAAAACACCGTTCCGCAACAGAAAAAATGAAGCCCTGTTATCAGTAACGATAGCAGGGCTTCTTCTGATAAAAGTTAGAGTTCTTACTTGCAGAGACGGATTTCGTGGATGCGAGGCGTCTGTTTACCAGGCTCGGCAGCAAGGGTGAGGGTAATGCTCTCCTTCTGCTGGGTGGCAGGCAGGGTGATGACAGCCAGCCCCTGACCATCCAGGCGGACGGTATCGAGAACCGTGCCATCGATGCTGACGACGACGCGCTCGTAGGCAGCAAAGCCTTGCAGACGCAGCGTCTTAGCATCCAGGGCCTTCAGCTGATAAGAGAAGGAACCACGGGCACAGCGCCAGTGCATGCCTTCGTCGTAGCCGTTCCAAGCATTGTCGGCCTTGAAGAAGTGGTCGCTCTCCGACTGCTGTTCACCACAGAACACCTTGTCGACGGTGTTGGCCTCCATCTCCATCTTTGCCTTCTCGGCAGCAGCCAGCTCCTGTTGCTTGGCAGTCCATTCCGACTGAGAATAGAGGGGGAAGTAGATTTGGTAGCGGCACTCGTAGAGCTGATAGAACGGTACGAGGCGCAGTCCTTCGTAGGCAGGAGTCGTCAGTCCTGTCAGGGTGAAGGTGAGGGGCTGACCCTCGACGGCTTTCAGGTGTGATAGCACGTCGTTGGGCGTGCCGATGATGGCAGGCATCTGAGCCTGTGGGATCTTCGGACCGTTGGCGATGTGTCCTCCACGACTGTCGTCTGCGAAGAGGCCATCCTGACGGTCGGTACCCGTCTTGGCAGCCAGCACGATAGGACCATAGAGGAACGAGTATTGTGGCTTGCCATCGGGTGTGGTCATCGCTGTCAGGTGCATGGGCATGTCCAGACGAATCTGGTCGCCATCCTTCCAGGAGCGGTCTATGACGAGGTAGCCATTGGCAGCTATCCGGTAGTCAACGGGTGAACCATTAACCGCCAACTGCACGGTATTGGCCCATGCGGGCTTACGAATCTTCACGGCAAACTTGCGCGCCTTCTTCAGCTCGAGGGTGATGGTGGTGTTGGCCTCCTGTGGGAAGCGGTTCTCCTGTTTCACCGTCATGCCGTCCCAGGTGAGGGTAGAGGGGATGAAGAGGTTGACGATGAGGTCGTTGCCCTCGTGGGCATAGATCATCTCACCATAGCGTGCAGGATTCTCCAAACCCGTACCCACACAGCACCACATGGAGGTCTGGGGCTGTGAATAGACGCGGTAGTGACCACTACGCATGGGCGTGAAATAGACGAAACCACCCTGTACGGGGTTCAGTATCGAGAGGATGTGGTTATAGAGTGCACGCTCGTAGTAGTCCATGTAGTTTTTGTCTGCCGAGGTCTGATAGAGCATTTTCGTGAGTCGCAACATATTATAGGTGTTGCAGCTCTCAGGTCCCTGCTCTGAGGCCAGCAGTCCACTGAAGTCATTGGTGGGGTTGAAGTGCTCGCGCATGGAGTTACCACCAATGCTGACGCTACGCTGTCCGATGACCACGTCCCAGAAGAACTTCGAGGCACGGTCCCAGTCGTCCAAGCCTTCCACGTCGGCAATACGCTTGTAGCCGATGACCTTTGGAATCTGCGTGTTGGCATGCTTACCCGTCAGGTTGTCCTCGCTCTTCAATAGCGGCTGGAGCATCTGCTGGTCGCTGAACTGATGGGCTAGCTTGAGGTATTTCTTGTCGCCCGTAATGGCATAGACATCGGCAAAGGTCTCGTTCAGTCCACCCTGTTCGCTGATGAGCATCTGCTGAATCTGGTCGTCGCTCAGCTTGCTCACCTCCTGAATCATCCAGTCGGTCAGCTTGATAAGCATTCCCTTGGCCTCTTGGCGACCCGCAATGAGATAGGCATCGCGCAGACCCGCATAAATCTTATGAATGTTGTATAAAGGTACCCAACGGTTGTTCAGTCCGAAGGAGTTGGCACGGATGTCGCCCTTGGCAATCTGTCCCCATATCTCGTTGGGGTTGGGTACACCACCCAGATAGCCGTCCCAACGTTCGTCCTGACAACGCTTCAACTCGCTGAGCACGTAGTCCAGACGGGCGTTGATCTCCTGATTGTCTGTGGCTGCAGCCATGTAGCTCAGTGCTGACACATAGTGACCACCGATGTGACCATCCAGACCGGTATTCTCCCAGTTGGTATAGTTCTCGGCCTTGGGTTTCAGACCAGCCCCTTTCAGATAGGGTGCCAAAAGTCTGTCGGCATCCAGTCCGAGAAGGTAATAGATGTCTGCCTGCTGGTTTTTCAGAAACTGGCTGTCGCCTAGTCTGACACTGCTGATAGGGAAGGTCTCGATGTGTTTGGTGGGTGCTGCACTGGTTGTCAGCGTGATAGCCGTAAGGCTGATGAGGAATAGTCGCTTCATAGATTTTTCTGTTAGTTTGGTGCAAAGGTACAAATTAGTGGTTAAAAAGCCAAATAAGTTACCACATTTGTTTGCATAGTGAAAAAAACTTGTTACCTTTGCACAACAATTAAGCAACGATGAACACAATTTTTATTGTTTTACCCATACTCGTGCTGCTGATGTTCGACTTAGGACTGACGCTTCGCCCTGCCGATTTCCGGCTGTTGGTAGAGCGCCCCAAGGCAGTATTGGTGGGTTTGGCAGGTCAGATACTGCTACTGCCCTTGATAGGTCTGGCCATAGGCTATGGTTTCCAACTGGAAGCAGTCTTCTTCCTGGGTGTCATGCTGATAGCATGCAGTCCTGGTGGCAGTTCCAGTAATGTCTTTTCCATGTTGGCAGGTGGCGACGTGGCATTGTCAGTGTCGCTAACCATGCTGAGCAGTATTATCACGCTGTTTACGGGTCCGCTGGTGATGAGCTACGCCACCAGTCTGGTAGGTGAGAGTCAGTCGATAACCCTGCCTGTAGGCAATCTGCTGGTACAGAACATCGTACTAATGCTGGTGCCCATCGTGATTGGTCTGCTGCTAGCGCTATGGCGTGAACAACTGGCCCGCAAGATGCATAATGTGCTGAAGAAGCTGGCCTTCCCTGCGCTGATACTGCTGGCCTCCGTGTTCTTCATTCAGAACCGTGAGACCATCGTCCGCGAGTTCCCACAGCTGGGACTGGCCATGACCGTACTCATCCTGCTGGCTATGGGTGGTGGCGTGCTACTGTCGTGGCTGCTGCGACTCTCTGGTCGCGAACAGCGCACCATTATCATAGAGATAGGTATGCAGAATGCCGCGCAGGCTATCTCTATTGCCAGCAGTCCGTTTGTCTTTGCCAACGATGTGATGGCCATACCTGCTATCGTCTATGCCCTGATGATGAACGTCATCCTGCTGTCGTATGTAGGCATCGTCAAGACGGTTCGCGTAGACTAATCAATGACAAAACGTATTGTTTTAGTTAATATTCTTTAAATCGGTGGTTTCTATAGTGCAAATTGCGTAGTTTTTTCCTATATTTGCACTATCAAGCCATACGCAGATGTTGACTAAAAAAATCTCTCAGACGTTATCGCTTAGACTCAGTCTTATCGTGGCTTGCGTAGTAGCGGTACTGCTCTTGGTCTCGCTGGCGATTATTTTCAGTTTTTCGCGCCGGGAACTAAGAGACAAGGCCATGCGTAATAGCGAAAACACCCTGGAGGCTACCGTACAGAATATTGACCACGTGCTGCTCAGCGTGGAACAGTCGGCAGGCAACGTCTATTGGGAGGTGCTGGCCCATCTTAATGAGCCCGACCGCATGCTGAACTACAGCCGTCGGTTGGTGGAGTGCAATCCCTATATCGTGGGGTGTGCCATCGTCTTCAAACCCAATTATTATCCTGGTCACGAACTCTTCATGGCCTATGTCCGTCGCAAGGGACACAGCGTGACCACTGATGCCTCGTCGGAGCTGGTTGTCAGGGAGACGTTCACCAACCGTCCCTATACCGAGCAAGTATGGTATACTGACCCCATGACTTTGGGCAGAGCCTGTTGGACGAATCCGCTGAAGAATGATGATACAGAAGATGAACCACTGGCAACGTTCTGTCTGCCCATCTTCGACCGCCAAGCCAAGCCTGTTGGTGTCGTGGCTGTCGATGTGGCTATCGAACTGTTGTCACAGATAGTTCTTGCTGGCAAGCCTTCGCCCAACAGCTATAGCACGTTGTTGTCGAGCAATGGGTCGTACATCGTTCATCCTAATAAGGAGAAATTGAAGAAACAGAATGTCTTCGCACAGTTTGCCACAGAAACGGATGCCTCGTTGCGCTTGGCTGCCAAGGCCATGATGAATGGTGAAAGCGGTCAGCAGCACTTTGTCATGGAGGGCCAGAAGTGGTATGTGGTGTATAAACCCTTCCAGCGCTCAGCAGTTGCCGGACGTACCAGCGACCATCTTGGTTGGAGCGTAGGTGTGGTCTATCCCGATGAGGATATCTTTGGTGACTACCATCGACTGCTCTATCTGGTATTGGCCATCGCCATGATAGGACTGGTGCTGGCGAGTGTGCTGAGCAGTATGTATACCCACCGCAAGCTACTGCCGCTGGAAATGCTCTCGCAGGCGGCACAACAGATTAGCCAAGGGCACTACGACATGACCATTCCTGACACAGAGCGTGACGATGAGGTCGGACACTTGCAAGGGGATTTCCAGCAGATGCAACACTCGGTGGTGTCCCAGATAACTGAGTTGGAACAGTTGAACAGCCAACTCAAGGAACGTAGCAAGGAGTTGCAGCAGGCCAACCATAAAGCGCAGGATGCAGACCGCATGAAAACAGCTTTCCTGCACCAGATGACCAATCAGATGGTGGAACCTGCCGAGGCAATCGACAACCATGTCGCTACCATTTGTCAGAACTACCATACTATCAGCGCTGAGGATGCAACCCGTGAGATTGAGTCTATCCGTCAGAATGGAAATACCATTATCGAGTTGCTGGATAACATGATACACACAGCCGATAGTGAGACAGGAAAGGAGGATGCCCATGAATAAGCTGCGCCGACCTCTCTCCACCAAGATCAGCATCGGCATCACCATGCTGGCAGCCCCCATCTTTGTGTTGGCGCTGGGTGTCCTGTTTATCTATTCTCGCTATCTCATCCGTGAGGAGGCGAACCAGCAGGCTGAGAGTGCACTTCGCACAGCAGTCCATCGTGTCAGAAACCACATGAGTCTGATACAGACTGCTGTCAATTCTAATGCCTGGCTCATTGAGGAGGACTTCCGACGCGATGTGCAGGACTCTATCTGTCGACGCATCGTTCTTCTGAACCGTAATGTGGACAGTTGCTATGTCGTCTTAGATCCGGAACAGTATTCTCACCCGAGACACGGCTTTTCTGTCAGTACGACATTGCAAGGTGACACGATACTCACCTATTGCAGACCCCTTCGTCCTGTTGGGGGGCCTGTCAAGGGAGGGCTCCGTGCCACACTCTCTTTCCGTCAGCTGACGGCAGTCATTCAGGCTACGGAGTGTCCCTATCCCAATTCTTACTACATGTTGTCGGATAAGGAAATCAGTCATGTCGACGATTGTCACGTTTACAGCAGTCCTGTGCCAGACACTGATTGGAGTCTGCTACTTGTGTGCCCTGATAGTGAGGTGCTGACGGGCTATTATCAGCTGATAGGACTCACAGCCGCACTGCTCATCATTGGTCTGCTGCTTATCTTGCAACTATGCTATGTGCTCACCAAACGGACTGTCAGTCCTCTCAACCAACTGCTGGTGCTGACAGAGAAAATTGTCGAGGGTCAGTACGATGTATCCATACCCCATTCTTCTCGACAGGATGTGATGGGTCGCCTGCAGAACAGCTTTGCAGTCATGCAACAGTCGTTGCTCAACCACATGAACAGCATTCGCCAGACTGCCGAGGAGACCAAAAAGCATAACCAGGAGCTGGCGCGAGCCATGGCGCTGGCCGAGGAAAGTGTCAAGAAGAAAGAGGTGTTCATGCAGAACGTTTCACACCAGATGCGTACGCCACTAAACATCGTGATGGGTTTTGCTGATGTGTTGGGCGACAGTATTGTTGCGCAGCGGACAGGTAAGTCTCAGGGTGTACTTCAGGAAGAGGAGGTGTCGAACATCATGGAGACGATGACCCATAATGCCATCCACCTGAACCGTATGGTGCTAATGTTGTCGGATAGTTCTGAATATGGTACGTCGAAAGAGCTTTTCTTCCAGAAGAACGACTATGTCTCATGCAACGAAATGGCTCAGGAGTGTATCAAGTACACACGTGCGCGTTTCCCGAAGGTAAACATCGTTTTCATTACTGACTTGTCTGACAGTACTCGCATCCTAACCAATCACTTATACATGATGCGTACCATCCGCGAACTGCTGTTCAATGCTGCTAAGTACTCTGACGGACAACATATCAAGCTGCGCATTACAGAGACAACGTCTTCTGTCCATTTCACGGTAGAAGACGTTGGTCCAGGCATTCACCAAGACTCGCAGAAAGTGATATTCGAACCGTTCGTGAAGGTTGACGACCTCTCCGAGGGCTTGGGGCTGGGCTTGCCTCTGACAAGACGCCATGCCCTCAGTCTTGGAGGTGATCTACATTACGATGCCAACTACCACGACGGTTGCCGCTTCATCGTTGAGGTTCCTAAATGATTGGTAGGGAGATACCGTTGATTTTCTGGTAGACATCGAGGGCATAGACATCAGTCATGCCAGAGATATAGTCGATGACGGACATGAGGCGTACCTCCAGATCGGGGTCGTCGATATGGTATTGGCTGGACACGCGGCCAATGAGCTGCTGGGAATAGTAGCGGTCGGGGTGCATCACGGCTTCTACCATCTGTTGCATGAGCGTCTCCATAATCTTATAACCTGAGAGCTCTACATCCAGTACGGGACGACTACGATAAATCTTCTGTACGGAGACCTCGGCACAGCGGCGATAGGCCTCGCGCTGCAGGGGACTGATATGGTCGATGAGGCTGCCTGTGAAGGTACCGCTGAGTATCTCGTCCTCGTGCGCAATAAAGGTGTTGACGCATTCGTTCTCCAATTTACCGATGACGCAGGCACGGAGATAGACAATCTGCTCGTTTTTGTCGGTGAGCTGTTCAGTTTCGATGCGTTGCAGGATATGCTGCTGGGTTTCTTCGTCGAAGAAATCGAGCATCAGGCGCGAGGCCTGTTCGAAGGTGATAATTTTCAGTTTGTGAGCGTCTTCCAAGTCCATGATCTCGTAGCAGATATCATCGGCAGCCTCCACGAGATAAACCAACGGATGACGTACGTAACGGAGGGGTTCACCAGGCTTTGAGATGCAGAAAATGCCCATTTCATCGGCAATGCGCTGGTAGGTGGCTTGCTCGCTCTGGAAGAATCCGAACTTGCCTTTCTTGCTGGCGGCAGATGAGGCAAAGGGGTATTTCACGATGCTAGCAATGGTGGAGTAGCACATGACAAACCCACCAGGGCGGCGACCCTTGAACTGGTGAGTCAGCAGACGGAAGGCGTTGGCGTTTCCCTCGAAGTGGGTGATGTCATCCCAGAAAGCGGGCGATACCTGCTTTTGCAGTTCCTTGCCAGGTCCTTCGGTAAAGAATGTCTGAATGGCCTTCTCGCCAGAATGTCCAAAGGGCGGATTGCCCAAGTCGTGGGCCAGACAAGCGGTGGACACAATCTGGCCAATCTCTTCAAACAGCGTGCCACGCAGTTCGGGACGTTTCTCCTGAATGATGCGTTGTGACACATCGTTACCCAGCGACATTCCTACGCTGGCCACCTCCAACGAGTGGGTCAGTCGGTTGTGTACGAAGACGCTGCCCGGCAGAGGGAATACCTGTGTCTTGTTTTGCAGACGGCGAAACGGTGCTGAGAAGATCAGTCGGTCGTAGTCACGCTTGAATTCTGAACGGTCGTCGTGGCGCTCCGTATGGCGCTGTTCCTGACCGAGTCGTTTGTTTGATATGAGTTGCTTCCAGTCCATAACGACTGCAAAATTACATCTTTTTCAGTTAAAAAGCGACATTTTCCAAAGAAAATGATGGCTATTTGCAAAGAAATGACTACTTTTGCACATTATTTTATTAGAAACGTTTCGAAATGATTAAAATCAAAGTCGTTAACCGTGGGCACCAACAGTTGCCCGCATATGCTACGCCACAGAGTGCTGGTATGGATCTGCGTGCTAATCTGGATGAACCCATCACGCTGCATCCCCTGGAGCGCCGTCTGATACCTACGGGTCTGCATATTGCACTGCCTGAGGGTTATGAGGCACAGGTGCGCCCCCGTAGCGGACTGGCCCTGAAGCATGGACTGACCGTGCTGAACACGCCAGGAACCATTGATGCCGACTATCGTGGTGAGATAGGTGTGGTGCTCATCAACCTGTCGCAGCAGGACTTCGTTGTCAACGATGGTGAGCGCATTGCCCAGATGGTCATTGCCCGTCATGAGCAGGGTGACTTCGTCGTTGTCGAGGAACTTGACGAAACGGAACGTGGCGAAGGCGGCTACGGACACACAGGCGTGAAATGAGGAAAGCAGTAAACATATTATTACTGCTGTGCACAGTGGCTTTACAGTCCTATGCACAGGATGCAGATAGGAATCGTCGCTACGATGCCTTCTTTCTGGATGCTATCTGTCAGCAGGAGAAGGGTAATAACGATGCCGCTTTTGATTTGTTTCGTCACTGTCTGGAGATAGATTCCACACGTTCGGAGGCTTATTTCTATCTGTCACGTTATTATCTGGCACTGAAACAGAAGGAAACGGCACTGCGCTACTCACAGAAAGCAGTAGAACTGGAACCTGACAACGAGACCTACCTGGAGACGCTGGCCAACCATTATCTTAATCAGGGGAAATACCCTGAAGCTACGGCCACGTTGGAGCGCCTGACGGAGAAAAACCGCTCACGCGAAGACATTATCGGTTTCTTGGTACAACTCTATGAACAGCAGGAAGACTACGATAATGCCATTCGTACCCTAGGACGTCTGGAGACCATCGAAGGTAAGAGTGAGCGTTTGTCGTATGCCAAGAGCAATCTCTATTCACAGAAAGGTGACAAGAAGGCCGCTATTGCTGAGATGAAGATGCTGGCTGACCAGTATCCTAACGACAACAATTACCGTTGCCTCTATGCTAACACGCTGTATGTCAACGGACAAAAGAAAAAGGCGGTGGCCATCTACGACAAGGTTTTGAAGGAAGAACCCAACAACCGCAATGCCCAGATGGCGCTGCTGGCCTACTATAACGACCAGAAGGACACGCTGAACGTAAACAGCATGATAGAGCGCGTACTCTTTAATAAGAACGCTACGACAGACGATCGTGTGGCGCTGATGCGTCAGGTGATAGGCGAAAGTGAACAGCATGGTGGAGACTCCACCCGTGTGCTGCAACTGTTCCACCGACTGCTCGACAGTCCGCAGGCTGATAGTGACCTGGCACTGTTCTGTGCGTCGTACATGAATCTGAAGAAGATGCCCAACGACAGTATCCGTCTGGTGCTGGAGAAGGTGTTGGAGATGCAGCCCGACCATGCAGCTGCCCGTCTGCAACTGGTGAGCTACGCCTGGCAGGCAGAGGACCGCGACCGTATCATCGAACTGTGTCGTGATGCTCGCCAGTATAATCCCGATGAAATGGCGTTCTATTACTATCAGGGTATTGCCTACTATCAGAAAGGACAACTTGACGATGCCCTCAACGCCTTCCAGAATGGTATCGGTGTCATCAATAATGACAGCGACCCGTCCATTGTCAGCGACTTCTACGCTGTGCTGGGTGATATCATGCACCAGAAGGGTATGGAAAAGGAGTCCATTGCCGCCTACGATTCCTGTCTGGTATGGAAGGACGACAATATTGGCTGTCTGAACAACTATGCCTACCACCTCAGTGAGATGGGTATCCGTTTGGACGAGGCCGAGCAAATGTCGTATCGCACCATCAAGGCAGAGCCAAAGAACGCCACCTATCTGGATACCTATGCATGGGTTCTCTTCATGCAGAAGCGTTACGAGGAGTCCCGTAAATACATTGATCTGACATTGGAGAACGACAGTAATACGTCGGCTGAGGTGTTGGAACATGCTGGTGATATTTACTATCATGTCGGTGAGAAGGAACGTGCCGTTGAATTCTGGCAAAAAGCCTTGGAGCGAGCCTCGGAGAATTCGGAGGCCAAGGACGACCGTCAACAGGTACTGATTAGAAAAATAAAACTAAAAAAATACGTCAAAGAATGAGAGCACAACGTTTTTTGAAGCTGACCGCACTGGTCGTTGCTGCTGTGATGGTTGCATCCTGCAGTAGCATTCGTAACCTGGGACACAAGTCGGGTAAGTCGCAAGATGAAGGAAAGAAAAAGACGGCCCTTCTGACCGACACGCTGAAGAAGGATGCTTTCCTGCAGCAGGTGACTGACAACGCACAAACTGCCCGTTTCATCACGTCGAAGGTGAAGTTTTCCGTGGAGGTGGGCAATCGCCAGATGACCCTGACTGGTAACCTGAAGATGAAGCGTGATGACGTCATCCGTCTGCAACTGATGGCCTTCGGTTTCGTAGAAGCCGGTCGTCTGGAGTTTACGCAGGAGTATGTGCTCATCGTTGACCGTATCAATAAACAGTACCTGAAGGTGCCCTATGCCCAGCTGGAGTTCTTCCGTCATAGCGGCATCGACTTCAATATGCTGCAATCTTTGTTCTGGAACGAGCTCTTCCAACCTGGAAAGTCGCGTCTGACGGATAGAAACCTGAAGAAGTTCACTACCGATACCGGTGTCGACAACGATGTTGTCATCTCTTATGAGAACGATGTACTGTCCTATCGTTGGCTCACAGAACGTGAGACGGCCCGTATCAAGATGGCTAACGTGCTCTATGCCAATCATCTTCGTGGCAACTACCAGCTCAACTGGGACTACGATGAATTCAAGGCCAGCAACCGTAAGATGTTCCCCATGAAGCATAAGGTGCAGTTTAAGACCCCTGACAAGGAGGTGAAGTTTGAAATGATACTTAACTATCTGGGTAATGACGAAGACTGGGAGCCCCGTACCACGCTTTCCGGTAAGTATCGTCAGATGCCTGTCGACGAGATCCTGCGTCGTTTTATGTCACTCTAAACCGATTCGATGAAGCGAACAGCTATAATCCTCCTATTTCTCATGGCCTTTGCCGTGGCTCCGCAGGCACAACAGCGTCGTAAGTCTGCGACGAAGAAGACCGTTGTGACTAAAAAAACAAGCAAGACCAGTAAGACGGCGAAAAGTGGCAAGAGTAGTAAAGCCAAGCCAGCTACCGTACAGGACCTGGAGAAGCAGCGTAAACAGATTCAGCAACAGATTAAGGAGCAGGAGCGCCGTCTGGTGAATACCCAGCAGAATGTGAAGAAACGACTGCAGAACCTGATGATGCTGAATACGGAGATTGCCGGCAAGCGTCGTACCATCGATACCATCCGGCATGACATCAGCAATCTGGAAGATGAAATCGAGATGCTGAGCCTACAGCTTGAAAAGCTGCAGAAAGAGCTGGAGGACTGCAAGGAGAAATATGTCAAGTCGATGCGTTACATGCATCGCAACCGTTCGGCACAGAGTCAGATGATGTTTATCTTCAGTGCCGACAACCTGACGCAGATGTACCGTCGTCTGCGTTTCATGCGTGAATATGCTGCCTACCAGCATGTCCAGGGCGATGAGGTTAAAGCACAGCAGGAGGCTGTCAATAAGAAGTTCCAGGAGATTGCTCTAGCCAGAGAAAAAAAGACACAACTGTTGGCCAAGGGTGAGCGTGAACGTGTGGCACTGGAGGATAAGCAGAGCGAACAACAGCAGGTGGTAAATACTTTGCAGAAGGAGCAGAAGACTATCCAGAACATCATTGCTCAGCAGAAGAAAAAAGATGCGGCACTGAATGCACAGATTGACCGACTGATTGCTGAGGAGGTAGCCCGTCAGAAGGCCCGTGCTGAAGCGGAGGCTCGTCGTCGTGCTGAGGCTGCTGCCCGTGAACGTGAACTGGCTGAGGCCAGAGCCCGTGAGGAGAAAGCGCGTGCTGAAGCCAAGGCTGCTAAGGATAAGAAGTCTCGCGAGGAGGCTGAGCGTCGTGTTCGTGAGGCTGAAGAGAAACGCGTTGCCGCTCAGCGTAAGGCAGAGAGCATGCCGATGATTGCACCGTCAGAGGACACTCGCATCAGTGGTAACTTTGAGAGCAATCGTGGTCGCCTGCCCATGCCTATCACTGGTGCTTACCGTATCGTCAGTCATTTCGGACAATATAACGTCGAAGGACTTCGCAATGTGACGCTCGACAACAAGGGTATCAATATCAAGGGTGAGAATGGCGCACAGGCCCGTAGCATCTTCGATGGTGAGGTCAGCGGTGTCTTCAGCTTTGGTGGTACGATGGTTGTTATGGTACGTCACGGCAGTTATATCTCCGTGTACTGCAACCTGGTCAGCGTCAATGTGCATCGTGGACAGCGTGTCAGCACACGTCAGGCCTTAGGTCGCGTGGGTACTGACAATATCCTGCAGTTCCAGTTGCGCAAGGAAACTACCAAACTCAATCCTGAGAGTTGGCTGGGACGGTGATTAACTCTACATACGTTTCAATGGCCTTTTCAATCTCGCTGATACCGATGAATTCATCGGCACTATGACTGCGTGTACTGTCGCCAGGTCCCAGTTTAAAAGAGGGGAACGGCATTAGTGCCTGATCGCTAAGGGTGGGAGAGCCGAAAGGTACCATACCCATCTCGATGCAGCGCTGCACCAGCGGATGCCCTACGGGGATATGTGAGGAGCGCAGACGGAATGAACGTGCCGTCAACTCACACTTCTTCATGTGTTTCTTCAAGTAGTCAAACAAGTATTCGTTCTGGTAGTGTTCATTGGGACGTACGTCGATAACAAAACGGCACTCGTCAGGTACTACGTTATGCTGTGTACCACTGTTCAGTACGGTCACCGTCATCTTGGTGGGACCTAACAAGAGGCTCTTCTTACGGAACTGGTGGTCGCGCAGCCATACCAGGTCATCCAAGGCCTCATAGATGGCGTTGACGCCTTCGTCGCGGGCGGCATGACCGCTCTTGCCGTGTGCTACACCGTCGATGACCATCAGTCCCCGCTCAGCTATGGCGGGTTGCATACCAGTAGGCTCACCGACAACGGCTACGTCAATCTTCGGCAGCTGGGATAGTGCCAATGAGAACCCATTAGCGCCACTCACTTCCTCCTCACATGACGCTAGATACACCAGGTTGTGCTTCGTGGTTTTCCCACGAAGAATACGGTACGCCTGTAGCATACTCACTAGTCCACCGCCACAGTCGTTGCTGCCTAGTCCATACAGCCGGTCACCCTCAATAGTTGGTGTAAAGGGGTCACGTGTCCAACTGCTAACAGGTTTCACCGTGTCGATGTGTGCGCAGAACAGAATAGTGGGTTTCTCTTCGTCCAGTTGTTCCTGAACGAGCAGGTTGTTGCCGATACGCTGACAAGGGAGTCCGCTTTTCTCGATGAAATCGGCCAAAATATTTACTGCAGCCGTTTCGTCACGACTGATGGAAGGGGTGCTGATGAGCTGTTTCAACAGGTCAATAGCTTCGTTGGTATAGTCTTTGTAGTCCATAATTGGTGCAAAGATAAAAAATAATTCTTAATTCTTAACTCTTTATTCTTAATTTTTCTTTGGTATTTCGCTCGATTTGCACTACCTTTGCACCTAATTAATAAATATAGAGTGTTATGCAGGCAAAATGTCACATGTCAGTGCTGGTGCACGAACAGGCGAAAAAGTATGGTGACCGTGAGATGCTGATTTATCAGGATTTCGGTGGTAAGGAGTGGAAGTCACTCAGTTGGAATCAGGTGTCGGCGACCGTCAAGCAGGTTAGCAATGCCTTGTTGAATCTGGGTGTGAAGGTACAGGAGAACATCGGTATCTTCTCACAGAACTCCGTGCAGTACATTGAGTGTGACTTTGGCGCCTGGGGTATCCGTGCAGTCACCATTCCGTTCTATGCTACCAGTTCTGAACAGCAGATACAGTTCATGGTCAACGATGCCAAGATCCGTTTCCTGTTTGTTGGTGAACAAGAGCAGTACGACAAGGCACGTCGCATCTTCTCGTTGTGTCCTACCTTGGAGCGTATCATTGTCTTTGACCCGCTGGTGCATATTTCTTCGCATGACCCTAACGCCATCTACTTTGCTGACTTCCTGAAGTTAGGCGAGAACCTGCCCCGTCAGACGGAAGTAGAGAAGTTGCAAGGCCAGGCCAACGACGACGATATTGCCAACATCCTCTATACCAGTGGTACGACGGGTGATTCCAAGGGTGTCATCCTCACGCATGGACAGTTCCATGCCGCTATGATTGCCAATGGCAAGTGTGTACCTGTCAATGAGGATGACCGCATCATGAACTTCCTGCCCTATACCCATATCTTTGAGCGTGGTTGGGCCATCCTCTGCCTCTATGCAGGAGCAAGGATGATTGTCAACACTCATCCACAGGAGGTGCAGCAGTCTATGCGTGAGACGCATCCTACCTGTATGTCGGCCGTACCCCGTTTCTGGGAGAAGGTCTATATGGGTGTGATGGACAAGATAGAGCATGCCAGCGCCATGCAGCGCGGTGTGTTCAAGCATGCGCTGTCGGTAGGTCGCCGTCATAATATCGAGTATCTCAGCCGTGGCAAGAAGCCGCCCATTCCCCTGCACTTGGAATACGAGATGATCAACCGTACCATCTTCTCGCTGGTACGCAAGGAGTTGGGATTGGAGAATGCCCACTTCTTCCCCACGGCAGGTGCTGCCGTGTCGGCCCATGTGGAAGAATTTGTCCATTCCATCGGCATCAACATGGTTGTTGGCTATGGTTTGACAGAGTCGTTGGCTACCGTGTCGTGCGACCACTTAGGTGATCCTTATACTGTTGGTTCTGTAGGTATCCCCATTGAGGGCATCGATATCAAGATTAGTGATGAGGGCGAGATACTGCTCAAGGGTCCGACGATTACTGTCGGCTACTACAACCGTGAGGATCTCACCAAGCAGGCATTCACCGCTGATGGCTATTTCCGTACGGGTGATGCCGGTTATTTGAAGGATGGCGAACTGTTCCTGACGGATCGTATCAAGGACCTCTTCAAGACCAGCAACGGTAAGTATATTGCTCCGCAGATGATTGAGTCGAAGCTGTTGGTAGACAAGTACATCGACCAGATATGCATCATCGCTGACCAGCGTAAGTTCGTGTCGGCACTCATCGTTCCCGTCTACTCGCTTTTGGAAGAGTATGCCCGTGCACACAACATCGCCTTCGACAATCGGGAACAGCTCTGTGCCGACCCACGCATCATTGAGATGATGCACGAGCGTATCGACACGCTTCAGCAGCAGCTGGCACACTATGAGCAGGTGAAGCGCTTCACCCTGCTGCCTCACCATCTCTCCATGGAAAAGGGTGAGTTGACCAACACACTGAAGATTAAACGCCGTGTACTCAACGAGAACTACAAGGCTGAAATAGAAAAAATGTATCAAGAATAAATGATTACTCAGGATCAACTGAAAGACGTGCTTGACCGTGCGGACGCATTGTACAAGTACTTGAAGATAGACGAGAAGAAGATGGAGTACGAAGAGGAAGACCTTCGTACGCAGGCTCCCGATTTCTGGGAAGACCAGAAGCGCGCTGAGGAGCAGATGAAGAAAGTCAAGGCCATCAAGAAGTGGCTCGACGGCTACCAGGATGTACGTACTGCTGCCGACGAGTTGCAGTTGGCTTTCGACTTCTATAAGGAAGAGATGGTCACCGAGCAAGAGGTCGATGCCAACTACCAGAAAGCCATCGAGGCTATTGAGGCTTTGGAACTGAAGAATATGCTGCGCCAGCAGGAAGACCCCATGGAGTGTGTCTTGAAGATCAACTCTGGTGCGGGTGGTACTGAGGCACAGGACTGGGCACAGATGCTCATGCGTATGTATCAGCGTTGGGCTGAGGCTCATGGCTACAAGGTCAGCATCGCCAACCTGCAGGATGGTGATGAGGCAGGCATCAAGAGTGTCACCATGCAGATAGAAGGTGGCGAGTATGCCTATGGTTACCTGAAGAGCGAGAATGGCGTACACCGTCTGGTGCGTGTCAGTCCCTATAATGCCCAGGGCAAACGCATGACCTCGTTTGCCTCAGTCTTCGTGACACCGCTTGTCGACGATACTATCGAGGTGTATGTTGACCCTGCCAAACTGTCGTGGGATACTTTCCGCAGTTCTGGTGCAGGTGGTCAGAACGTCAACAAGGTGGAGTCGGGTGTCCGTCTGCGCTATTGGTACACAGACCCTGATACTGGTGAAGAAGAGGAAATCCTCATCGAGAATACCGAGACGCGCGACCAGCCCAAGAACAAGGAACGTGCCATGGCCTTGCTGCGCTCACAACTCTACGACCGTGCCATGCAGAAGCGTCTGGAGGCTCAGGCTAAGATTGAGGCTGGCAAGAAGAAGATAGAGTGGGGCAGTCAGATTCGTTCCTACGTCTTCGATGACCGTCGTGTCAAAGATCATCGTACCAACTACCAGACTTCCGATGTCGATGGCGTGATGAATGGTAAAATCGACGATTTCATCAAGGCTTACCTCATGGAGTTTCCTGTCAATGACGAACAATAACCAAAATAAAACAATAATATTATGTCCAACAAGAAAGTAAATGCAAAGCGCGAAGCTTACGCTAAGAAAGAAGAAGAAAAGGGAAAGAAAGTAGTAGCATGGATTTTCGGTTCACTCATCGTGTTAGCCGTTATCTACCTCATCTGGACCTTCTCAATGATGGCTTAATGGCGCTGGAGATTGAACGTAAGTTCCTCGTGCTTGACGACTCGTACAAGCACGAGGCTTTTTCAAAAAGCCACATCTGTCAGGGGTATATCTGTAGTGAGCGTGGTCGTACCGTGCGCATCCGCATCAGGGATGAGCATGCCTATGTGACCATCAAGGGCCCCTCGGTAGATGGTGGTCTGGCACGCTCTGAATTCGAATACGAGATACCTCTCGACGATGCCAGACAGTTGATGACGCTTTGTGAGCCTGGTCTGATAGACAAGATCCGCTGGCTCGTCAAGAGTGGTGATCACACCTTCGAAGTCGATGAATTCTTTGGCGACAACGAAGGTCTTGTCATGGCCGAAGTCGAGCTGCAATCACCAGACGAGCAACCTATAATCCCCCATTTCATCGGGAAGGAAGTCACTGGTGACCGTCGCTATTATAACTCGCAACTGCGTCGGAACCCTTATCGCCTTTGGAAAGAATAGCACTAACTGAATAAGACTAAATTATAAGACAATGAAACGACTATTGTTATCAACATTCATGCTCGTTGCCATACAGTGGGCATGGGCAGAGACTGTGCCCTTTGGCAAGGGACAGCTGACGGTAAAGTATGTGGCCCGCAATGCCGTCCGCATCCAGTATGCCACTACCTCCGACGGAGAAGCGTCGGGTACCGTATTCCCCGACTGGAGCTACGTAAAGGATGACGAAGTAGCACAGCATGACATCACTGTGAAGGTTGATGCCAGGCGCCAGCTGCTACAGGTCAAGGACAAGCAGGGGCGTGTTGTTTTTTCTGCTACCCGTCATGACCTGCAGGGCGAGCAGGCTACGCTAACGTTCAAATCACCTAAGGATGAATACCTCTATGGCCTCGGACAGTTTCAGGACGGCTATACCAATGTGCGTGGCCTGTCGCGCCGTCTGACGCAGGTCAACACACAGATTTCCCTGCCTATGCTGCTCTCAAGCAAGGGCTATGGCGTGCTGTGGAACAACTACGGCATGACGGAGTATAACCCTAGCAGCCTTAGCGTAACGCTGAGGAAAAGTAATGACGATGGGGTGAGTGAGGTTGTCAATGTCACCACCACCGAAGGTGGCAAGAAAGAGATTCGTCAGCGTAACATCTTCAGTGCTGAACTGCAGATTGCCAAGGAGGGTGACTATGCCCTGCTGCTCGATGTGGGTCAGAAGATGGCACGTCGCCACGACCTGGAGATTGACGGCAAGAAGGTGATGGATATGCAGAACCTCTGGCTGCCTCCCACGAGCTCTGCCATCGTGCACCTGAAGGCTGGCAAGCACAAGGTTGCTGCCGAGCTAACGAAGGACGACAAGCCCGTGCTCTATTATCATATGGTGAAGGATGAGACGACGTTCCGCTCACCCGTAGCCACCAAGGTGGACTACACCGTGTTCATCGGTTCTCCCGACGAAGTCGTCGCCACCTACCGCGAACTGACGGGTCCCTGTCCGCAGATGCCCTCGTGGGCGCTGGGCTATATCCACTGCCGTGAGCGTTTCCACTCGTCCGATGAGATTCTACAGACCGCCAACCGCTTCAAGAAGGAACGTATCCCCGTAGGTATGCTCGTACAAGACTGGCAGTACTGGGGTAAGTATGGCTGGAACGCCATGCGCTTCGACGAGGACTACTATCCTGACCCCAAGGCACTCACCGACTACCTGCACCACATGGGCATTCGTTTCATGGTCTCTGTGTGGTCGAAGATGGACAAGAACTCCGAGGTGGGCAAGCAGATGCTCGCCAACAACTACTATATCCCCAATACCGACTGGATAGACTTCTTCAATCCTGATGCCGCAGCAGCTTATTGGAAGAACTTTGCTGAGCGACTCGTACCGCTGGGCATCGATGCCTGGTGGCAAGATGCTACGGAGCCTGAGAACGATGACCTGGCAGGCCGTATGGTTAACAATGGTCGCTGGCGTGGTGATGCGGTACGAAACGTCTTCCCCCTGCTCGTCAACAAAACGGTCAGCGAAGGATTACAGGCGTGTGGCAAGGAGCCAATGATTCTCACCCGTTGCGGATTCCCTGGTATCCAACGCTACGGCATAGCCCTGTGGAGTGGTGATGTGGGTAACGACTGGGAAACGCTGCGCCGTCAGATTACTGCAGGCTTGGGCGTGCAGGCTGCTGGTATTCCCTGGTGGACGTACGATGCTGGTGGCTTCTTCCGTCCGCAGAACCAGTACACCGACCAGGCCTATATCGACCGCATGCTACGCTGGATAGAGCTGTCAGTCTATCTGCCCCTGATGCGTGTTCACGGCTATATGAGTAATACCGAGGCATGGAACTATGGCTCGGAGGCACAACAGATCATCACCAATTGCATCAAGGAGCGTGAGGCCCTACGTCCCTATATCGAGGAGTGTGCCCGTCGTGTCAGCACCGAGGGTTATACCCTGATGCGTCCGTTGGTGTTCGACTTTGCTGACGACCCACAGGCACTGGCCCAGAAGTATGAGTTCATGTTCGGTCCCAAGCTGCTCGTCAGTCCTGTCACCGAACCCGATGCTACCGAGTGGAAGACCTATCTTCCTAAGACCAAGGGACGCTGGCGCGACCGCCACAGTGGTCAGTACTATGCTGGCGGACAGACTGTCACCACACAGATTGACAAGTCATTCATTCCCGTCTTTGAACTGGAACAATGATAGCTTACTCCAGTGGAATCTCAGGGTGCTGAACAGCCAGCTGCTCACCTTCCTTCGAGAGATAGAACATGTAGAGGATGACGTCCTTATCACCGCGGTTCTCGCCGTGGTGGATGGTACCTACCATCTCTACGACGGGCTCGCCCTCATGCACCACCTTCGTCTTACCGTCCTGTCCGATGATGGTCAGTTCGCCCTGCACCAGTATGCCGTAGTTCATCACGGGATGGTGGTGCCAGCCCAGCTTCTGACCTGCGGGGAAGACATACTTCACAGCCACCAGTTCGGGTTTACCCTGGAAATAGTCGGGCAGATCCACGCCGTCCCAACTCTTGCTGGTACGAATCAGTTCCTCACTCACTACTTTCTTTACAGAATCGGCCACTTGTACCTCAGCAGTGTTCTCTTGTGCCTGCTGAGCCTGCTTCTCCTTACAAGAGGTCATCACACTAGCGCTGCAAATGAGGGTGGCAGCGAGCACCCAATTCATCATCTTTTTCATCATTGTTCTGTTGTTATTAGGTTATTTGTAAAAATGTCATAGTCTTTGTTGTAAGCCGGTGACTGGATAGACAGCAAGTTGAGGACGGAGTGGAAGACGTAGTGCTGCTCCAGCACCTCAGGAAGGTCGCTCCTATACTCACGGAAGCCCTCTGATGTCCATACTAGGAATGGTATCTCATACTGTTCCTTGGGTGCCAGTTTCTTTGGCAGACCATGCATGAATATCTTGTTCTCACCGAGTGACTCACCATGATCGGAAATAAATATCATGGCACTCTTCCAGTCTTTCAAATCGCGCAGGGTGTTGATAAGACCATCCAAGAGGAAGTCGGTATAGCGGATGGTATTGTCATAGGCATTCACCAGCATGTCGATATGTTTCTCGCCCTCCTCCACATTCTTTGCAACAGGCTTGTACACCTCAAATTCCTTGGGGTATTTATTGACATATTGAGGACCGTGGCTGGTACTGGTGTGCAGAACTATCAGCACCTTGTTCTTGCTACTTGACTCAATACGCTGGCGAAGACCTGCAAAGAGAATGGCGTCATGGTCGCAATTCATATTGGGATATTGACTGGTCAGATCTAGGTTCGTCTGATACTCGTCAATATGTATGGGCGGCTCTCCCCAGTTGGAGGTGCGCCATGCCACGTCGGCTCCTGTTCGGAAGGCGTAGTTGGGCAACAGTTCGTACAGGTCACCACTGTCTTTCGGCTCAAGGATAGCCTTAGTGCCGGCTGTGGTATAGGTGGCACAGGAGGTGGCCTGGAACACCTTCAATTCCTGCTGTTTCGACAGCAGTGGATTGGTGTCACGCTGGTAGCCGTAGAGCTGGAAGTTGGCTTTTCTTGCCGATTCGCCAATGACGAGCACCACCACAGTTTTCTCATCATCAGTAAACTTACCGTCGGGCAGTTTGATTTCCTCAGCCTGCTTGTCCTGACTAATACTGATGACACGACACGTATTGACTATGTACGACCAAGGCTGTAGCAATCCTCCCAATTCTGTGTCGTGCTGACTGATAAACAGCGTCTGACCGATGTTCAGCAATGCGATGACGAGAATGACAGCCAGCGAACCACCGCAATAGACACCCATTTTTTTCGCTTTCCCCATCACTACCGGCTGTAACAGACAGAACAGGGCAGGAAGAATGCCAAAGACCAGGATGAAAAGCCATAGTCCCCAGCTGAAGAATCCCGAAGCCTCTGAGTATCTGGTGTTGAACACATTTCCGATGGTAATCTCATCGATGATGATGTTGTAGTTCAGGATGAAAAAGATGGATGTGGCATTGATAACCGATAGGATAGCCAGCAAGATGCGTCCCACTATTCTCATGCAGAACATGGTGAGATAGGTCATCATGAAGTTTACCGCCAACATGATGATCACCAGCGATACCGTCAGCCATACGACACCTATCGAACTCTCATTGCTGTTTTCAATAGCAAAATCAAAGAATGGAATGTTGTACAGTAACAGGGTGCCTATACTAACGATACATGAGAAAGTGATAAGCGACATGGGTCGCTTAAGTACCTTTCTTATCTTGCGAAATAGTGCAGTCATATTCAATGTTCAATTTTCAATATCTTGTCCTTGCACAGGAAGAACATCAGGAATGGTGTTACAAAACCGATGATGCTGCCCACACATACATCCGACAGGAAGTGTTGTGAAAGATAGATACGTGAGTATGCGCCAAGAGCGGCCATAGCCAGCAGCATCAACAACGACGCATTAAACAAGAACTTCGTCCTGAGGGTATGTGGTTTGGCATCGCGGATATAGTGATATGCCAGAATAATCACACAGCAGGTGAAAAACATAAAGAACGTAGACGAATGTCCTGAGGGGAAAGAATTGCTATGATGCATCTTCACACCCTCCACCAGGGGCAACACCCAATCGGGGTATTGTTCGAACACAACGACAGGACGATCACTTCTGAAGATGTGCTTCAATATCTGCACCATGACACCTCCCGTTGCCTCGCACATGGCATAGAAGAGGGTCATCTTCGGCTTCTTCCACAGCAATGGTAGCAGTGCCACTACATACAATGGCCACTCTGCCAACAAGGTGTAATACTTGAAGAAAGTATCCTGAAAACTGGTGTGATGGGAGTTGAGCAGCATGTGAAGCTCTGGCTTCGGATATGCATACAACAATCCGAGTACAGCCATGAGCAATACCAAATAGGGAATCACATAGCTGTAAACTGTTCTAATAAATTCTTGCTTGCTAATCATTACATTACTAATCCGCTGCAAAGATACAAAAAATCTACAAAACCACAACAGGTTTCGCAGAAATTTTATACCTTTGTACCCACAAACAAACTACTACGTTATTAATACTACAAATCAATGAAATCAAAAAGCTACGCTTTGACGGCATTGTCGCATATCGTTGTGGCAGTCATGCTCGTCGTACTTTCCCATTCTTCGCTCTATGCCCAGCGACTGCAGCAGCCATTGGACCGTGGCGTAGTGGCCGTTTACCGCTCTGGTGGTCGTAGTGTCACCTCGTCGGGGGGTACGGGTTACCTCGTCTCTTGGCGCAAACTGGCACAGGAACCTGAGGGTACCACCTATAATGTGTATAGGCGTGCACAGGGCGCGACGGAATACACGAAGATGAACAGCACGCCCCTGAAAGTGACGAACTACAAGCCGTTGTCGCTGGCAAACAATACGGAGTATGCGGTAACGGCCATCACCCCCGAAGGTGTAGAGGGTCCAAAGAGCAAGCCTTTTCTCTACAAGACTCAGCCGTGGCCCAATGTGTGGCTGAACATCGACTTCGATGATAATGTGATACGTCGTGATGACTACCGTACAAAATACTGCTGGCCCATGGATACCGATGGTGACGGCGAATATGACGCCGTGGTCGTAGACCGCCTCTATTCTGGCGCCGACATGGATGACAATGCAGAAGACCGTCGCGACAACACCGCCAACATCAGCCACAAGATTCAGGCTTATCGCTTTTCGGGCGAACTGCTGTGGACGGTAGACATGGGACCGAACGTGAACATCTGCGGCGGACAGAACGACATGGTGGTAGCATGGGACATTAACTGCGACGGACGCTGTGAGGTGATGGTGCGCAGCAGCGACGGTACCCGCTTCTGGGACAAGCAGAACGAGACATGGGGCAAATACGCCATGGGAAGTCTGGTGCCCGATGTCGATGGTGACGGCATCGTGGACTATCGTACACAGGAGGTGCGCAACCGTCCGTTCTATATTAGCGTTATCGACGGACTGACTGGCGAGGAAATAGCCTGCAGCGAACTGAAATACGATGAGGTACACGACGGCTCGGACAGCTACACCCGCACCTCGCGTCCCAACTACATGAGCGATGGCTATTCAGCTATGGATGGCCACTTTGCCATTTGCTACCTCGACGGCATCCACCCATCGTTAGTCATGGAGTGTCTGGACCGTGACAAGAATAAGACGCACCACAACTACGTGTTCACCTGGGAGTACGACTGGACAACGGGTGTGGCGACTAATTGGCATCATGACAAGACGTGGAGCCGTAACGACAAGACACCTTGGCCAGCAGAGTTCCACCAGTTGCGTGTGGCCGACGTGGACGGTGATGGTACTGACGAGATGATTCAGGGCGGTTACTCGGTGAATCCCAAGACGGGTTGGTTTGCCAGTCCAGGCATTGGCCACGGTGACCGCTATATTCTCAGCGACATCGACCCTGACCGTCCAGGCTTGGAGGTCTATGCCATTCAACAGTCGGCTCTACTTGGTCAGTTGCTCTACGATGCTCGTACTACAGAACGCATAAAAGAGTGGTATCTGCCCTCTGTCTATGACGTAGGTCGCGGTACTTGTCTTGACATGGATGCCTCACATAAGGGTTATGAGATACTGAGCTATGCTGATGAGTTCGTGTATGACTGCAAGGGCGAGAAGACAGGACAGACTCGCACGGGCTCGATGTATGAAGGCTGCTGGTGGGACGGTGACCTGCAGCGCGAGTGGATCAACTCGCCCGGTGGTAGTGGCTGGGGCACTAATATGATGGTGTCGAAGGTGCTTGGCGACCGTCTGGTGGAGTTCTCACAGGAGAGCAACTGGGCTTCTCATGGCGGTACGGGTACACGTCCGACCTTCATGGGCGATATCATTGGTGACTGGCGCGAGGAGGTGATACTGGCCAAGCAGAACGACAATAGCAGTACGGGTCTTGTGGGCTATACCACCGCTATGCCTACCAACTACAGCATCTACTGCCTGCAGCAAGACCCGCACTATCGTGGCGACTGCACCACACGCGGCTACTACCAGCATCCCAACACGGGGTTCTACCTGGGTGGCGACATGCCTATGCCCCCGCTGCCTCCCGTGTTTGAGGCCGATGTGCGCAACCAGATGGTTAGTGGCAAAAGCGTGATGTTCGACCTGCAGGGGAATAACCTTGAACCAATAACCATTAACCATGAACCCACTACCCTCTATCTGATGAATCCTCGTGGTCATGATTATACGTTTAATGGTACAGGAACAGTAGGCAATGGTCAACTCATCAAGTCTATGCAGGGAACCGTTACGTTTAACTGCAACCTGGGACATACGGGACTGAACCTCATCAGCGAGGGCGTGCTCTGCGTCAACGGCGAGATAGCCGGTCCCGTGGAACTGCGCGCTCGTGGCACGTTGAGCGGAAAAGTCACATTGAAGGATACGATCACTTTCGAGGGCGCTCTGAACTATGAGGGTTGCCGACTCGCACCTGGACAGATGGTGTCGAAGAAGAGCATGACGCTACCAGGCAATGTCTATCTGGAATTCGGTACACGGGGCACGGATTATCTCTCGGTAGAGGGTGACCTAACCTTCAAGGGCACAAACTATATCACAATCAGTTTTGAGGATAAGGGTGCCGGTGAATGTGTGTTAGCCCAGTGTTCAGGCACGCTGACCTGCGATGTGACGAAGCTGAAAGTGCGCGGACTGGAGGGTGTGAACTACGACCTCATGGTTCGTGATAACAAATACCTCGTCTTGGTCCTCAACGAGACCCGTGCTCCACAGGAAAATGTCGTGTGGACAGGCAATGAGAGCAAGGTATGGGACTATAAGGCCAAGAACTTCATGACCACCGATGCAACATCGTTTGTGGCTGGTGATGCTGTCGTCTTTAATGCGCAGGCAGAACAGAAGAATATCATCGTCAACGAGATGATGGTCACCAATGGTGTCATCTTCGACAGCGGTACCTATTCCTTCAGCGGCGAAGGCGGACTCAGCGGCGAGGGTGGTCTCATGGTCAACAAGGATGCCAACGTAACGCTGAATATGAAGTATAGCGACTATACAGGCAAGACCATCGTTAATGGCGGCATACTCACAGTACCCAACTTCTACGACGGCGGACAGAAGAGCGCACTCGGTGCTGCCACTGCCGCTAAGGACAACCTGCAACTGAACGGCGGTACGCTGGTGCTCTCGAAAGACAATATGGGTACCGATCGACAGATTACTATTACCGACACTGCTACCATCCGCATCACGCAGAGCAGCAGTGCCCTCTCGCTGAAGGGCGCCGTCAGCGGTACGGGCTATCTCGTAAAGGATGGTGCCGGACAGCTGAACTTCACCTATGGTGGTACGAATAACTTCGCGGGACTCATCGTGAAAAAGGGTATTGTGGCCCAGGGCGCATGGAACGCAACGTTTGGCAAAAGTGGCTCACCCATGCTGCTCTGTGGTGGCGAGGTGCATCAGATAGACGTGAACAATACGTCGACCGTACCAGTCTTCAACCATGTCGTTACCGTACAGGAAGGCACTAGCAACAAGATTGTGGGTTCTTCTCGCGGAAAAATCAATGGTAGCGTTAAGGGCATGGGCAACCTGACCATCGTATCGAAATACGTACGCTGCGACATCGGACTGAACTTTAAGGACTATGAGGGCACACTCACCGCCTCGGGCAGCCAGTGGCGACTGATGACGAATGTCACCGATATGTCGCAGGCTACGCTGAGCGTAGATGCTGCCACCAATATTGCCCACTACGCTAGCGGAGGTGGCAGTCTGCAGACGGCTACGCTGAAGATTGGTGCCATCGCAGGAACGGCTACCGATGCTGTATTGGAAGGACAGACCACCTATCAGATAGGCTATCTCAATAAGGACATGACGTTTGCGGGACTCCTCAAGGGTAAGGCTGTCACCAAGGAAGGTACGGGCCGACTGACCTTGAAGACTGTGGGCAGCACGTCGCCCATCACTGTCAATGGCGGTACGCTGGAGTTGAGCAACGTTTCAACGACTGCCATCACTACCGGAGAGATAACCGTTGCCTCAAAGGGTATCATCACTGGCACCGCCGCTGTTCAGAACCTGACACTGAAACAGGGCGCCACCACGCTCTGCCAATTGAAAGCATCTGGCAATACCTGTCTTACCGTGAAAGGTAATCTGAAGCATGAGGGCGACACAATCCTCGTCGCTATTCCCGCTACCAGGAAGCTGCAAGTAGGCGATGAAATTACGGTCTACAAAGTCAGTGGCACGCATTCAGGTGACTTCATCGTGAAAGTCGATGACGGTGGAGTAGGCTACCAGTTCGACACCTCCACGCTGCTTACCGACGGGAAACTGCGCGTCACGGCCATCGCCAGTGGCATCAATGTCGTCATCTCCCCTGAAACCCTTGTCGATGTCTACATGGTCGGTGGTATCCGTCTCTATACCCAAATGCCCTATGCAGTTGTCCGAGGCTTGCTTCGTTCAGGCACTTATGTGGTCAAAGGGGGTAATACATCGCAGATTATAAGACTATAATAACTCAATTGTCATGAAACAACTGTTTGTCGTTTTCCTTGGCCTGTTGACGGCCATCGGCCTCAGAGCCGAAAATTATCCTTATCGCAGTGATTACCTGTGGGTGACCGTGCCCAATCATGCAGACTGGCTCTACAAGACGGGCGAGCAGGCCACCGTCGAGGTACAGTTCTATAAATACGGCATACCGCGTGACGGTGTGGTAGAGTATGCCATCGGCAATGACCTGATGGAGCCCGACGCCAAGGGTATCGTCACGCTGAAGAACGGACGCGGCATTATTAAAGTGGGGACTGCGAAGAAGCCCTGCTTCCGTGATATCCGCCTGACTATGAAGCTCGACGGCACCACCTATCAGCACCACGTGAAGATTGGCTTCTCGCCCGAGAAGATTGTGCCCTACACCCAGGAACCCAAGGACTTCTGGCAGTTCTGGCAGGACAACCTGAAGGAGGCTGCCAAATATCCGCTGAAGTTCACGAAGACGCCCTGTCCGGAATTTACCACCGATAAGACCGACTGCTACCTCGTGCGCATCGACCTGAACCGTCAGCATCAGGCACTCTACGGACTGCTGATGATGCCTAAGAATGCCAAGGCAGGCAGCCACCCCGTCGTGCTCTGTCCTCCAGGTGCTGGTGTGAAGACCATCAAGGAACCCAACTCGCGCGACTACTACCCAGAGAATGGCGTCATCCGCTTCATCACCGAGATACATGGCATGAACCCGCTGATGCCCGAGAAGTATTTCAACGACGTGCGCTCAGCCTTCGACGGTCGTGAGAAGGGCTATCTCTATCAGGGCATCGACAGTCGCGACCACTATTATATGAAGCACGTCTATCTGGGACTCGTGCGTTGCATCGACTTCCTCACTTCTCTGCCCGAATGGGATGGCAAGAACGTCATCGCTCAGGGAGGCAGCCAGGGCGGTGCATTGTCGCTCATCGCCGCTGCCCTCGACCCTCGCGTGACGCTCTGCGTAGCCAACCACCCTGCACTTAGCGACATGGCCGCTGCTGCCGAGGAGGGCCGCACCCACGGCTATCCCCACTTCTCGAAAGCAGAAGGATTCCTCACTCCTCAGCATCTGCAGACATTGCCCTATTTCGACGTCTGCTGTTTCGCCCCTTACATCAAGGCCAAGACCTACATGACCTGGGGTTACAACGACAACACCTGTCCGCCCACCACCAGCTATGCCGTCTGGAACCTCTTGAAGTGTGAGAAGGAGAGCCTTATCACCCCCGTCAATGAACACTGGACCAGCGACGTCACCAATCGCCAACAGTTGACATGGATATTAGCTAACGTCAAATGATGATGCTAAGTCGTCCGTGCCATCTCCCATCCTCTCAGCATGGCGAAGTAGTCGAGACTCACGGTTCCATTCTCTTGGATAGCCATCGCTGCGCCGAGGGCTATCCAGCGGGCAGGACTCTCACTGGGTATGCCTAAGGGTTCGTCGGGGTCGATACCTGTCAGCCTGCTGACATTCTCTACATACGCCCTCGTATTGTTCTCGTTGGGTGGTGCCCACCTGCTGACGATGGCTCTGATGGTAAAGAGCCTGTACGTGTGGTAGTAGGTACGGGTGAGCAGCCTGAAAGCTGCTCTCCACCCATACGCTAAGTTCTCAAACTGGCAGAACGCTGTGTCTGTCTGCTCTTTTCTCAATCCCTGCCACTGATCCTTCGAACGTCGGATATTCAGTGGGTTGTTATTACGAATTCCTCTTGGTAACATAACTTCAGCGGATCGCGGGACAGTCCCCCCTGCCACCCTACAGGAAATATGCCAAATATGTAGGCAGATACTTCACTGCCTCCTCTCGCACATAATCCTTTGTATAGATGAGGTATCGATCGTTGGTGATACGTGACGAGAACTTCTTGCAGAATGCATCTAAGGATGCATGCGTCTTATATGCAGAAGATTTTACCTCAATAGGTAGGATTTTGGTTCCGTGGGACAATAGGAAATCTACTTCGTAATTGTGTTTTCCGCTTTCCGTAGGCCATGAATGATAGAAGAGTTTGTTGCCAGAGGCTGTGAGCATCTGGGCTACGATATTCTCATACAAATACCCAAGGTTGGTGGCAAGCTTGTCACTGAGGAGACGCTCGTAGATGACGTTTTCCGTAAATGCTTTATCTCGAAATGCCAACGTGACAAAAAGACCTGTATCGCCAACAAACATCTTGTATTGCTCCAAGTCCTCCGTACTTCCAAGACCCACATTTGGGTCATCGCAATGGTGAGAGATGTTCACAGTCTTGGTCTTCTCCATTTCTGAAATGAGTTCGATATAGTCTTCTGTCCTTGCCTTGGGAATAACACTGGAAATCTGATAACGAGAGGCATTGCTATTGAGTTGAGCTGGAATGGCGGCGAAGATACGGGCAGCTTTTCCAGAGGGATCGATTTTTCCGAAATCCTCGTCATACAAATCCAAAATGAGTCTCTTGGCACGATCCACCATCTCGAAATTGTTTGTCTCCAAGTAGGCATCCACAGCTTGAGGCATACCGCCCACCAGCATATAGAGGCGGAAGTCGCGCATGAGTTTTCGATGGGCTTCTTTTAAGGGTTGTGGATGTTCCCAGATGCTACGAAGTAGTGGGATGGTTGCCGTATCGCCCATGGCCCAGCGGAATTCTTCATAATCCATTGGATACATGCTGATGCGCTCTTCTTCGCTGGGAATAAGTATGTGATCCGTATTCTTACGGATGGAAATCAGAGAACCTGTTTCGATGTAATCATAACGGTGATCTTCCACGAACGACTTGATGGCTTGTCGGGCGAGAGGCTGGAACTGAACCTCGTCAAAGATGATGAGTGACTTGCGTTCAATTAATTGTACACCAAATACCAGTTGAAGTCTAAGGAATATGTAATTGAGGTCAGATATATCGTTGAAGAGATCCTTCACTTCCTGTGAGCACTTGGTAAAGTCGATAAGGATGAATGACTCATACTCGTTCTGAGCAAAGGTCTTGACAATCGTTGACTTGCCGATGCGACGCGCACCTTCTATGAGGAGGGCGCTGTTTCCATTGCTTTCCTGTTTCCATTTGAGTAGGCGGTCGTAAATTTTACGTTTGAAAAGTCTCTTGGGTTCCATAACTTGCTGTTTTACCCTGCAAAGATAGTGTTTACTTTCCTTTCCTCAAAATTTTTTCGGCAGAAAAACACAAAAACCTCAAAATTTATTATATCAATTTCCGCAAAATTCTCAGATTCTTAACTATTTTATGAGGAGGCATCTTTCTTTAAGTCCATCTTCCCTCTGCCATCACTTATTCACTTATTCAGTTATTCACTTTGGACATTTAGGTTTTTCAAAACCGAAAGGGATGGAAGGGATGAGGAAAAGGGGTGACAAGACAGGGTAGAGAGATAATTTATTA
>JAEEGK010002129.1_pt1 | contig 49405 bp, 40 predicted proteins | sample 8958771 | NCBI WGS metagenome assembly JAEEGK01 (sample SAMN16246547, study PRJNA631951) | gut metagenome | biome: gut microbiome; feature: rumen; material: SC-attached | host: Bos | place: Iran: Karaj | collected 2018-10 | reverse complement strand
CTGAAGTACAAAATTTATTCCCAGTCTTTTGCATTTGTATGCGAGCATATTCATCAGTTTGTAGAAAGGAATACCGACAAAGTACTGGTTTACCGTTTTGGATAAAGAAATGGAGTCTTTCCAGTTCTTGTTTCTACTGCGAACTATGGTTCCGATTTTATGTTCGATACAGAAATTCACTATGTAGGTGGTACAGTTATGCAGATAGGAATTTATCCTTAACTCTCCATTGGGGGATAGGGATTCAAGTTTAATCCTGTTGACCCTCTTATCCTGATATTTTTTATCATCGTAAAAGCTCTTTGTTTGGATATGTATTTAATATATGACTGATTATAGCATTACATAATCATAATTCAAACATTATTAATAATACGCATTTATATTATTCAAATATGTCAATTTAAAATTCAAACAACAAGTAATATTTTGGAATTTAAAGTCCGTTTGATGAATAGATTATTGGTAACAAGGTTATAATCAATACGTAATTACAACAGAGCCAACAAATTATAAAATGGCTCGCAGCAGATGCTGATACAGCATAACTGGGGTTCACATTCATTACCGGTTTAACAACTTCTGCAATAGTTTGTGAACAAAATGCTAATATGTGCTATTATTTTTGATACGGCGATAAGCCGGTACAACTTACTTTCCGTAGCGAGGAGCAGCAGATAATGAACCACAGAGGTAAATTCAGAAAACAGTTCCTTTCTCTACTACTTTCCGTAACTGTTTATATTCTCAGTTATTCATCCTCATATTCCCTTGATGACGAAACCACCAGGGATCTGCAGGAATTCATCCAGAGCTATGTTGAAGATCTGATAACAGCTCAAAATCCAGGCAGTAAAGTTGAGATTACGGCCCCTAATCTGGAAAAACGAATCAACATGACCTCATGCGATGGTTTTCTTTTCGCTGAACTCATAAAAAAAGATCTGAACCGAAGAAACAACAGCATTCACCTCATGTGTGAAGATCCGGACAGGCCGTGGGACAGTATAGTTCCAATCAGAATCAAATATTTAAAGCCGGTGGTTGCCTCTGTCGAAAGCATAGGCAAAGGACAGCAGCTTAGTGATGCAAACATATCGGTAGTCTATGTAGAAAGCAGCAGGTTGACCGGAAATTACTTTACCAGTACAGAATTACTTTTGGGAGCAAAATCAAAAAGAGAGTTGTCTCCAAATTCAATTATAAAAAACGAGCAGATCTGCCTTGTATGCAAGGATGATCTTGTTGATCTTGAAGCCGGCACCAGTGAAGTCACTATCAAGGTTCAGGGTAAAGCTCTTGAGGACGGTGCACTGAATCAGGAAATCAGAGTAACCAACCTGATTTCAAATAAAACCGTAAGAGCAAAAGTTGTCGGCGTCGGTCATGTAAAAATTGAAGTTAAGTGAGACTCTTTTTTAAAAATATAGCTAAAGATTTTCAGACTTCTCCCGATAAATAGATATAGGAAAAATTTTATAAGGTCAACAAAGGTGAACAGTATGGCTGTAAACAATATCTGTAATTCAGGAATTGCCAGCAACAGTAATGCTTCCAAGACACAGTTTGAAGTTGCCAGGGCCAGGATCAATGAAGAAGCTTTAAAGACTAACGTTGAAGGTCGCAATGCACTGACGAAGGCCAGAGCAGATTCAGTTACTCTGACTGAACAGGCTCAGTCATTCAGTGAAATACAGAAGAAAATCAAGAACTCACCGGACATTAATCAGTCCAAAGTTGAAAGTATCAAGAAGGCGGTACTGGACGGAACATACGAGATTGATTCTGTGACTATCGCCAACAAGATGGTAGACTTTGAACGGGAACTCGATTTCATTTATAATTAACCGGAAGTTTCCGGATTGGCAGACAGTACAAAAGGATCATTAGATGCCTACACTTGAAGAGTTACTGAATATTCAGAATCAGCAGTTGGACGAAATAAACTCCTTACTGAACGAGGAGTTTATGATTTTAAAGAATAAGAAAGCTCTTGCCCTTCCGGAAATTGAAACTAAGAAAACAGCTGTTATCGATAAAATACAAAAACTTGACAGGACCATAGCGGCCCACCCGGACTGCAATCTTCTTAAAACCAAATATAAAGATCAGAAAGATCAAATTCTCAAAAAGCTGAAAAACTGTCACCGTCAGAATGCCGTCAACGGCAAACTGATCCAGCTCTGCATGGCGTCAAACCGACGGCTCGGTTCAACTCTCAGCAAACTCAAAGATCACAACAGTGTGACCTATGACGATAAGGGGACCACCCACTCAATATCGTCCGGCGGAATTGAGATCAGTTGCTAATCTCAATCGGCATTTTCCATCATGTTAAATCTAACGCTGAACTTTTAAAATAAAAATACTGCCGGACATACATAGCAGTACTCTTATTGATGTGTTGCTCAGATTATGACAGTATCCTTACAGCATTCCTCTGATTTCATAAAGACGATACAGAAGTTTTGTATCAAGCATCATTTCAGTTGCATAAACGTTCTTGCTTAAAGGATAAGTGCGAACAACCTTGGCGCCTCTGACCAGACCGCTCACCGATGCTTCAAGATGGCTGTCAGTCTGAACTATATCACGCAGGGTCGTACTTGAATCAATCTGCAGACCATACAGCTGTTCTGACAGTTCACGGTAGGCATCAAGTTTTGAAGCACGCATGGCCTGTAAGACTTTCTGATCATGTGTCTTGCCCGGTTGTATGCTTACAATGGAATATCCGGTTGCTGTTATTACCGTTAAACTGTCCTTCAAATAGGTAATACCGTCAGCACTTGGAGTGTTTATTGATGAACATCCTGTCAGTGTAAGCAAAGCAAATGTAGCAATCGCCAAAACTCTTTTAATAAGATTCATCTTAATATCTCCTCTCTTATTTGATTCTGCTCTGTTCTGTTTTAACTGCCAGCGCAGGATCCTCTCTGACAATCAGACCTCCGCGGACCGTGGACTGCTGGGGATTTTTAATAACTACCACCGGTTGAGCCCTGGCCGGAAGCAGTTTATCAGAAACAAACGCAATGGCCGTTGACTCCACCAAATGAGTCTTTAGGCTGACTATGCGGGCGTTAACCACGTAACCACCGTTTGATTTGGCAAGAGTCCCTATAAGAAACCGTGAAACAGGAACTGATTTGGCCAGTTCCTCAGCCTTGCGGGACAGAGCAATATCTCCGTCCTTTGTAACTTCCACATAGCCGGTAAGGTGATACTCAAGCACGTTTTCACCACGTCGGTGCAATTCATGAATCAAGTCTTCTGATAATACACGTCCGAGTTCATTCGGTCTGTTGTATGAATGAACATCAACAAGTGTTGTAATACCTAAAATATCCGTATCCACCGCACTTTCAACTTTGTACTTAATCAACTGATCTGCAAGTTCACTGGCAATACGGTTAAGTTGTAATCCGGCATCATTATGATCTTCATAAGTCTTTATAATACCCTCCGGCTTGGTTTTAAGATTCAGAGGTTCCACATATGCATTTCTGTTGGAGCTGCAGGCAGCCAGCAGACACACCCCCGCTGCTGTGACAACAGTTTTGATAAACAAACTCTTCATAACAAATTTCCTCATTCTGGCAGTAATCTGCTTTAGTGGATGACTTACATTCTATAGCGGAAGATGCAATTTATTTGCCAACTGATCATTTTTTTATTTTTTAGTAATGATTAAAAGCTATGGCACTTAACTTGCTTTAAGTTATCATACTTATTATAAAAGAATGCAAAAGGATCTCGAAATGAAAAAAATCTTGTTATCTTTTATTATAGCAATGATCTGGATTGGCAGCGTCTGTGCAGAAATGGTTACAGTTACAGGACATGCTCCGATAATCAATAACAATGTTGCAGAAGCAAGAAACAAAGCTGTAAAGGATGCGCTGCATCAGGCTCTGATGCAAACCGGAGCCAGTGTATCCTACGAACAGGAAGTATCAAACGGCGCACTTACCAGAGACAACTTTAAAATAAAGTCGTCCAGCAGAATAAAATCCTACAACATTATCAGTCAGGAGCAGAAACCGGATTACATTACAGTTACTGTAAAGGCTGATATCATATCTGGATCCGGTACCTGCAGTTCCGCCCATTCCAAATCTATTACCCCGGTTAAATTTTTTTATGATGACGGACAGTTGGGAGAAAGCCAGCGCGGTCTGTACAAAATCAACAATGAAATAACCAACCAGTTCTACAGCCGCATGCTGCAGAATGATAAGATATTTGATACCAAACGCTGGATTGACAGTAATTTCAAACTGGATCTCAGATCAATAAATGGCAATGAGCTAAATCGCAACAGCCGCCAGCAGTTGATCCACCTGGCCAAACGTCTTGACACCCAGTACATCATGATCGGTTCCATCCGCGACATTTCTTTTGTTGGTGATGACAATGTATTTACCAGTATTTTTGGAGATCCAGACAGAAATATTTCCTTCTCTGTTTTTTTAATTAACGGTTACTCCGGAGATGTAATTTTTGCAAAAAACTACCAGGGGATCGCAAAATGGGACGTAAAGGAAGGAACCGATGTAAAAAGCAGCAGTTTCTGGAAATCATCTTACGGCAAAACCATAAATCAGATGATTACTAACGCCACAGCAGACATAACCAAAGAAATACAATGTCAAAAAGTTAACGCACGAATCATACGCATAGATCGTAACGAATATTACATTAATGCCGGTGAAAACAACAAGATCAAGGTAGGTGACCATTTTTCTGTTGCCCTCAACAATAACTTCAACGATGTGAACGGTCAGCACCGTATTGCCTCTACCAGACTAAAAAATGATTTCGTGGTATCCAGGGTTTTCGACAATACCGCGATACTTAAAAGCGCCAAGGGGGTTGCAGATACAAACATTCAGATAGGAGACCTGGCAACATCACACAACTGATGAAACCGACTATTTCCACAGAGTTATTATCTGTGCCGGATTTATGAATAACGGGAAACAGAAAAAATTAACGGCGGATCTCCTAAGATATCCGCCGTTTAATATTTATAGTCCGAACTTCGAACTTCGTTCTTTAACTGAATAAAGACGAAACAGGAAGCAATTAAACTGGAATTACATCCTGATCAATAACTTCTTTCTGAACAATTTCCTTCCAGTTAACAGGTTCCAGAACCTCCACATGATCTCTGAACTGCTGCAGGAACCAGTGCATTTCGGCAACACCGCAGGCATCAAATTCCACAGTAATTCTGCCCTGATCATCCTTGGAAACCTTCTGTCTGTCAGACGGAGTTACAAATAAATAGTTATCAAGCTTCAAAGAGGTCTGAGCATCAAATCTCCACTTGATATGATGAACTAGTCCGCGGAAAATACCGAAACAGTAGTAGGATATATTGTCAACGGTCTCGTTCTCTCCCAGTGAATAGTAAATTTCCTTTTTGATGGCTTTTTTGGTACTTCTTGTCACCATTTTGCCGGTTGTCTCATTAAGTTCACGGTGATATACACGCTTGTACTCATCTTTAAGAAATTCAGCACATGAAACAACATTGCTGATTTTGAAAAATCTGTACACATCCTGCTTTGCTGCATTGTCACGTCCATCCCCTCGGATCACACTCAAGTCCGTTTCCTCGAGATGTACCTGATTGGAATCATGAGCGATGGAATCAATCATTGCTCGTTCTACCTCCTTGGCAACAAGGTACTGTGACTGGCCGTAAAGGAACCCGATTGGAGCAACCAGATAAAGTTTGCCGGACGCCTCCTGAGCGCTTTTATAAAATATCTCACAAACTCTGCGTTTCTTTATTGCCTGAGAAATCTGCTCTATTTTATTGGCATCAACAGAAAAATGAGGACCTCTGAATTTGATAAGTTCAGATCCTCTTACAGACTCCTCAGTGTCAGACTGATAGTTGCGCTGTTTCTTCTTTGATTCCACACTGGCTTCCAATCTAGTGTATATACCTTTGAGCGCAGATCTGACCTTATCAACATTGGGAGCATCAACTTTGGAAAGCAGTTCCAAAGCTTCACCTACATAATATGCATCATCACCGCTGAAATCAAAAGTAAATTTAGAAGACATAAAGTCAACTTTAAAATACTTATTTCTTTTGGTACGTTTCACCATCAGATAATTCGGGAACAATCGAGTTACTGTAGAAATCCACCTTTGGGCAGTTCTTTTATTGATGTTGAATTCTTCGCATATCTGTTCATAACACATGCCTTCATTGCCAACAGAACACAGTTTGTTTAAAAAATCAATATTTAATGTGTTCTTGCTATCTTCTCCTGATGGCGTCTTCATATTGTATACTCCATAACAAAACAGTGTAAAAAATTATGTATATCAAACAGTGTAAAAATTTATCGTTTATAATATTATTTTAACTTACAACGAATTTAAAATATATTGTAGATAGTTTTTGTGCAAAATTCAAACACATTTCATTTATAATCAAATATTATAGTGAATTCTAGCACACAAACACGTTTTCCCCGTGCAAGCCGTCCTTTTATAATGCAAAAGGCCGATTTTTGTTCATAAAACGGGGAATCAAATCATATTTAATTGTAAAAAAAATTACTAAAATCAATCATTTATGCATATTATGTTTGTTTTTAATCTAAAAGTAAACAACTAAACAGTTTATTATTACGTTTTATGCCGATATAACATAAAAGACTCTTCAAAAAAGAACAAATTAGACATAAAAAGAGCCGCACCAAACAATGCAGCCCTAATAAATTAATCATTCAGCAAAACAAATTATGCGAGAAACGGATCCTTTAAGATAACAGTCTCATCGCGATCCGGACCGGTAGAAATAATATCCACAGGGATCCCGGTAACTTCCTCTATCTTCTTGATATATTTCAATGCATTCTCAGGAAGCTGATCAAGTGATTTGATACCAAAAGTATTGCACTTCCAGCCAGGGAGTGTTTCATATACCGGCTCAATTCCTACATAATCGTCTGCAGCCATCGGGGAGGTTTTGATTAGCTCGCCGTTTTTACGATAGCCTACACAGATTTTAATTTCATCGAGTTCGTCAAGAACATCAAGCTTGGTAAGACAAAGACCTGATAAAGAGTTTATTGTTACAGATCTTCTCATTGCCACAGCATCATACCAACCGCAACGACGACGTCTGCCGGTTACTGAACCGAACTCATGGCCTTTATCGCAGAGATATTCGCCAACAGAATCATTCAATTCGGTAGGGAACGGGCCGCCGCCTACACGGGTAGTATAAGCTTTTGCTATTCCGAGTATGTATCCTATATTTCTAGGCCCGAATCCTGAACCTGTAGCAACACCTCCTGAAGTGGTGTTGGATGATGTTACATACGGATAAGTTCCGTGGTCGATATCAAGGAAGGTTCCCTGAGCACCTTCAAACATCACATACTCATTGTTTGTTCTGGCATTGGACAGCAGTTCTGTAACATCAGTAATCATGTTAACAATAATTGGCGCATATTCCCTGGCTTTCGCTAGAACATCGTCATATGAAACCTCATCGGTATGATAGAAATTCTTCAGAACAAAATTATGATATTCCATAATGGTCTTGAGTTTTTCAGCAAACACATCAAGGTTTCTAAGATCACCTACACGCAGACCGCGACGTGAAATTTTATCCTCATAAGCAGGTCCGATCCCTTTTCCGGTTGTACCGATTGCTTTCTTACCTAAAGCTTTCTCACGGGCATGATCAAGTGCAACATGATATGGAAGAATAAGTGGACAAGCCTCAGAAATTTTTAATCTCGGTTTAACAGATACACCGCAGTCTTCTAATTCCTTTATCTCTCCCAATAAAGCTTCAGGTGACAGAACAACTCCGTTGCCGATCACACAGGTTGTGGTCGGATGTAGTATTCCTGACGGAATTAAACGTAAAACAGTTTTGTTTCCATTTACAACTAAAGTATGACCTGCATTGTGACCGCCCTGGTAACGAACTACATACTTGGCGCGTTCAGCCAGTAAATCAACAATCTTTCCTTTTCCTTCATCGCCCCACTGGGTACCTAAAACTACAACATTCTGTGTCATTTCTATCTACTTTACCAATAAAAACAATATTGTGCCGAAACACAAATCAATAAACAATGCGTTAATTCTAGCATAAAACCGATATAAAAAATAGCCACGATTATGTGGCTATTTTTTATCTATACACGCAACTGTCGTACTATCTTATCTGATCAAAGTTATCAAAGAATTCGCTCTCAGGCTTAACAACAATTACATTTTTTGTACCGTTGGTCATGCTTGCCTTATAAGCATTCATGCTACGTAAAAATGTAAACAGATTCTGATCCAGCTTATAGGCATCTGCGTAGATTTTAACAGCCTGGGCATCACCGCTACCCTTTGTTTCCTTTGCATTCTTTTCTGCAGTCGCAATCATAACAGAAACCTCGCGATCCACTTCGGCACGGATAAATTCGGACTGCTTCACACCCTGCGCACGATGTTCCTTCGCCACAGCATTACGTTCGGCTCTCATACGCTGATAAATGGAATTAGAAACCTCAACCGGCAGATTGATCTGCTTAATACGGACATCAATGACCTTGATCCCGAGTTCAGCTGAACTGGCGGAGCTGAGAAGAGCATTCTGCATAACTTCAGAACGTTCACCGGAAACAATTTCTTTTATAGTACGGCTACCGATTTCAGACCGAAGACCGTTGTTAATCTTATTCTTGAGCAGGTCTGACGCCATCATATAATCGCCACCGTTGGTGGTAAGGAAAAACTTGGCAGGATCGTCAATTTTCCACTTTACATAGGAATCAATGATCAAATCCTTCTTCTCGGATGTTACAAATCTGTCAGCCTGGGAATCAAGAGTCTGAATTCTTACATCAAGTTTTTTAACAGTTTCAATGATCGGGATCTTGAAATGAACACCCGGGGTGTAAATTTTAGGAGGTTGCTTGTCACCATCAGACGAAGATCCGTCTCTCACAACTTTACCAAACTGGAAAACAATCCCCACTTCACCTTCACGCACAGTAAACAGGGAAGAGAAAACCAGAGCCAGCACAGCTACTGCTGCAATAACAATCTTTTGAAACAGCATTTTATCTCCCCCTTACTTCTTGTTGGCCGTTGCAGATTCGTTGTTTATCATTTTATCAATCGGCAGATAAATCATTGAATTACCGCCGTTTGGTACATCAAGAATAACCTTGTTATTCTTGGAGTAAATTTCCTCCATTGTTTCAAGATAAATACGTTTCTTGGTCAAGGTAGGGGCATTGTTGTATTCCGGAAGAATTGCCTTGAATCTTGCAACCTCACCTTCTGCTGCCAGAACAACCTTCTGTCTGTATGCTTCAGCCTCCTCATTCAGTCTCTGAACACGACCGACAGCCTTAGGTCTTACCTCACGGGCATAGGCCTCAGCCTCGCGGATATATCTCTGTTCATCCTCCTGTGCAGCAATGGCATCATCAAACGCGTCCTTAACCTGATCCGGGGCACGTGCCGGAAGCATATTCACATCCACAATGGTAAGTCCCATATCGTAAGGATTTATAATGTTCTGCAACTCCTCCCAGGTATCCTGCTTAACCTTCTGACGACCCTTTGTCAGTACATCATCCATTGTTGTGTGACCTACTACAAAACGCAGAGCACTGTCGCTTGCCTGCTTCAAACTTTCCTGAGGATTAGTAACAGAAAACAGATACTTCTTGGCATCGGAAATTCTAAACTGAACGTTCATTTCAACCTTAACCACATTTTCATCCTGAGTCAGCATGAGCCCGGTAGAGGTAAAAGACTGAACAGCAGTAATGTTAACATTGTAAACCTTATCTATAAATGTCGGTTTCCAGTTAAGACCAGGTTCAACAATCCGGACGAATTTTCCAAAACGCAGTACCACACCGCGATCGGATTCCTTGACCGTGTAAAATCCGCTTATAAACCAGACTGCAAATACAGCCAGCAGTATAAGAAAGAACGAGGTTTTAGCCCCGTTGAAATATTTACCTAAATTAAATCCATTCATACCAAAATTCACATTATTCGACTGACGATCACGACCGGAGTCGGCATCGCCGGGACGTTTCCACGGCATTTTTTTATCCTATATAACTTCTCAAAGATTTGTACTTTTTACTCAAACGGTTGAATTCAACCTCTGATATTTCAATTTCCAGAAGATCATTGCCATCGCCATCAAATTTTTCTGAAACGATCGCCTTTCTCTCATACAGGGCAGATCTTAACTCCCATGAATCCGACGGCAAAACCAACGATAATTTTACTATATTTTTCTGCAACAATTCATTAATAATTTCGCACAGCAGATCACTGCCTTCGCCAGTCTTTGCAGACATCCAGACAGCCTTTGGAACCCCGTTCTCATCTCTTACCACATGAGGGCTTACGCAATCCATCAGATCTATTTTGTTAAAAACAAGCAACTGTTTGACATTGCCTGCACCTATTTCATTGAGAACCAAATTTACCTGTTCGATATTATCCTGCATGCGCTCATCATGACAGTCAACCACATGAAGAAGAATAGTTGCCTCTCTTGTTTCCTGCAAAGTTGCCTTGAATGCCGCAACCAAATCATGAGGAAGATGACGGATAAATCCTACTGTATCAGCAAATATAACCCTGCCGATATTTTCAAGCTCCAGAGTGCGCAGTGTAGGATCAAGTGTTGCGAACAGCTGGTCTGCAGCATAAACATCTGATTTTGTCAGATAATTGAAGAGTGACGATTTACCGGCATTGGTATAACCGACGAGAGAAAGCACCGGCACTTCATTTTTGCGGCGTGCTTTTCTGCTCTGTTCACGCTGGGATTCAACCTTGGAAAGAACTCTTTCGATTTCATCTATGCGCTCATTCAGCATACGTCTGTCAAGCTCGAGCTGCTTTTCACCTGGACCACCTCTCAGACCGAATCCGCCCTTCTGTCGTTCAAGATGGGTCCATCCCCGTACCAGTCGCGTAGCCTGATACTTAAGGCGGGCAAGTTCCACCTGCAGCTTACCCTCGTATGTTCTAGCTCGCTGGGCAAAAATATGGAGGATCAGAGATGTTCTTTCAAGCACCGTGCACTTGATTTCCTTACTGATATTTCTTTCCTGTGCAGGAGTCAGGGGATTATTAAAAATTACCAAATCAGCCTTGTTCTGTTCAACCAGAACCGCCAGTTCCTCTATTTTTCCTGAACCGATAAAAAAGCGCGGCGACGGCATGGCCCTTCGACAGTGAAGGACATCAACCACATCAAGATCTGCAGAAACAGCAAGAAGCCTCAGTTCAGATAAATCTTCAACTGAGGCCAATTCAGATGTTATTTCGGTTTGAACCAGGATCGCCTTGGATTTCTGTTCTTTAGAAACTTCCAAACCGATATTCCTTAACGAAAATCATGTAATACGATAATTATTTGTTTGACGAAGCGTCGGCCGAACCGGTCTTATCGTCATCGTTTACTTTCAGGGTAAGTACCGGTTTCGACGGAACTATAGTGGAAATTGCATGCTTGTATACCAACTGCTGGCACACATTATTCTTAAGAAGAACAACAAACTGATCAAAAGACTCAATGAGTCCCTGAAGCTTAATGCCGTTAACCAAATAAATGGATACAGGAATCTTTTCTTTCCGGATTTCATTTAAAAACGGATCTTGTATTAACTGACCTTTATTATTCATCTATGCTCATCCTCTTTTCTGTTTTTTTATTATTCTTATTATGATTGTTTTAGAGCCCTATGATTCACGACGCTGTCCTTTTTCATAACTCCTACTAATTGTCCCACAAATAGAATAAAAAAAACACTCGCGATCTCACATGTTAACAAATTATTGAAACCACTCCTCTGCTATCATAAGAAGCAAAGACATCAAATACATACAAAATCAGCAAAATTTAGTCGATACATCAACCCTTTAGACTCATACAAGCATTGATTTCAGATCAATTCATGATACCTAAGACATGGAAGATACTGCTAACCACTTAAAATGTTATACAGCACCAATTTTTTACATAAACATATTATAAAACAACAAAACGATGACCAAGTTCAATTTTCCTCCCAACTGATGGATCTATAATCAACCTACCGTTAGAAGGGTTACTATATTTCTTTTTTTTTATTAAGGCTATAGAGAATGGATGGAAAAATTCAGTTAAAAATATCTCATAAACTGATTATTCTTGTAATTGCCGTATCCATAGTATTTATGATTACTTCCATAATGGCAATCAGCAAACTTAACAAATCAGTAGGGTACAACGAGTTATTGGCAAACGAGAAATCCGGACTTGTCGGGCTTGTTGACAATGGCAGACACCTGCAGGCATTGTTCAAGGAATTGAGAATAAGTGCCATCAAATATCCAATGACGGTGACTGTTGAGGAACGAAACCAGCAGAAAGCGGCTTTTGCTCATAACAAGAAAGTTTATCTTGATGTTCTTAACAATGCCAAAGCAAGGTGCAACGACATACAGGGATGCCTGGAAATATCAAACCGCATGGTTGAACAGCTTGATGAATATGAAAAAGCCACATTCAATGAAGTAATCAGACTGACAGAAGAAAATAAAAACCGTGAAGCATATCTTGCCATTCAGAAGCACCTGGCACCTATCGGAAATGAGATAGACAGGGATGTGGATCAACTAATAGAATTAGCAGACAAGGAAACCAAAAATATACTCTCATCTATGAAAGACGTGGTTTCATACATGGGACTTCTGATTGTTGATGTTATTGGGATCGGTATTGTTGTATTTCTGACAATCACTATCGGCAAATCAATCATAAAACCAATAAGAAAATTAAGTTTCCTGGCTAACGATATAGCAAATGGAGATCTGACTCATTCAATTGATACACAGTCAAATGACGAGATAGGAGATTTGAGCTGTTCATTTGCAGCCATGTCCAACAATCTGAGAGAAATAATTCAAAGTATCAACGCCGATTCTGATCTTCTGAGTCATAAGTCACAACTGCTGATTCAGACAAACAGCGAAATGAGAGAACATTCAAATGATGTACTTGAAGAGGCTCTGAATGTTGCATCAGCCAGTGAGGAAATGGCAAACACTGCAAAAGAGGTTTCCCACAACTGCACCGACGCATCAAACTTCTCCTCCGATGTTCAGGAAGTTGTAAAGACTGGTGTTGTACAGGTAAGGAATGCAGTTGAGAAGATCAGAAAACACACTCAGCAGACCAATGAGAGTGCAATCATGATCCACAAGCTTGGTGAACAGACACAACAGATCAGCGGAATTATCAGTACCATTCAGGAAATTGCGGAACAAACCAATCTGCTGGCGCTCAATGCCGCCATCGAAGCCGCCCGTGCTGGAGAACATGGTCGAGGTTTCGCTGTAGTTGCTGATGAAGTGCGTTCACTGGCAGGAAGAACAGCCGGTTCAACCAAAGAAATCAGTTCAATGATTATATCCATTCAGGAGATGGTTAAAGAAACCACCAACAATATGGATGTTAATGTTAGCAAAATGAATGAAATTGCCGATGACACCATAGCTATCGAGAACAGTCTTAACAGCATAAATTCATCAGTTGAAACTGTTCACGAACAGATCCTTCAGATTGCCAGAGCTACAGACGAACAGACTTCAACCAGCCAGAACATATCCAACAATATGCAGGCGATATCTGATACCACCCATGAAACAGCCACCCATGTTGGTAAGTCTCTCGATATAGCTAAAGAATTGAAGGACATTTCGGTATCAATGAGTGACAAGGTTAAGCAGTTCAAACTCTAAGTTTATCCTTGTTTGTAAAACTGCAGACCCCGCAATAAAAGCGGGGTTTTTATTATTACCTAACTTGAACGAGAGTCAATTGCATCAAGAACAGTCTGAAGATTATCCTGTTTTCCTATTTCAAGGTGGTTCAACGGGAACTTCCACCCTCTGAGCCAGGTAATCTGACGTTTGGCCAACTGACAGGTTGCAACGATCCCGCGGTAAACCATTTCATCAAAATCAATTTCACCTTTAAGATATGACCAGCATTGCCGGTAGCCTACACACCTCATGCTGGGAAGTTCCGGATTCAAATCTCCTCGGGCCATTAGAGTTTTTACCTCATCAACAAACCCTGCATCAACCATCTGATGGAATCTTTGCGCAATTCTCTGACGGAGCATTTCCCGCTCCTGAGGCATTATTGCAAACTGCAATGTAGGGATCTCCAATGCCTGCTGTTTGTTTTCAGCAGTAAGTTCTGTCATGTTCTTACCGGCAATTTTGTATATTTCCACTGCTCTAATCAGTCTCTGGGAATCTCCCGGTTTGATTCTGGCCGCAGCAACGGGATCTATTTCGCATAGATATTCATGCAGACTTTCAATTCCATTTTCATTAATAAAATCCATAATTTCTGCACGAACCGCCGGTTCTGAACTTGGAAGATTGGAAATACCTCCAATAAGAGCATTGAAATACAACATAGTCCCTCCCACAAGGATTGGCAGCCGACCACGCGAATGTATTTCTTTTATAAGTCTTAATGCATCGTTGCGAAATGTTGCCGCCGAATAGATTTCCGACGGATCTGCAATATCGATCAGGTGATGAGGGATCCCCTGCCGTTCCTCTAAACTTGGTTTGGCAGTTCCTATATCCATTCCGCGATATATCAATGCTGAATCCACACTGATAACCTCGGAAGGAAACCGGTGTGCAAGCTCTATTGCAAGACTGGTTTTACCGGACGCAGTAGGTCCCATAATACAAACAATAAAAGGATAAGTCATAATTAATTTTACTAATTATTCCGCAAGCAATACAGACAAATCAACAGCAGATGCAACAGATGGATCTTCACAGAACTTCTCGGGATCCATATTACTGAGCATCTGAACTGCTTCCACCAGAGTATATTTTTTACAGTTTAGAACTGAAGAAACAAGTATAAGATTGAATTTATCATCCTCTTCATACCAGCCATGGGTAGTAAACAGTGCAGTCAAAAGCTGACTCAGATTAAAACGTCTGATGGCGGCCGGTACTCCCATTATTTTGACTGAAGGCTTATTTTTGAGGTTACTCTGGATCTTAAATCCGCGTTCTTCAAGAAACTTAATATTATTTTCAACATTCAGAACATCATTCTTTTCCAGAGGAATTTCCAGCGGAAGCATAAGAAGAGAAGATTTAACATCTCCATCAGACAGTTGATTCAGAAGTTCACGTTCATCTATTTTTCGTAAATCTATCCGGTATAGTTTCTGATTAAACCCAACGCATGCATAACTCTTGTAAATGCCGTAAAATTCAAAATGTTCCGACTGAGACAGGTTTTCAACAGCAACAGGATCTGATTTTTCAACCTGACCGTCTGAGTTGTTCGAATCATTGAAGGCGGAACTCATCCATGAATTGTAGGCATCATATTGTTTACGGTCATAATTATCACGGTTTCGATCGTAACTGCGGCCACCGGAAAAACCGCTGCCCGACCAGCTTCCGGAACAGGAGGAACGACTGCCGGATGCTCCTGAACTGCCGGCATATTTGTTACCACCATATGAAAAATCATTCAAGGAGGCAACATTGTCATTCTCATGCACAACGTCACAGCTGTCCGCAGTCTGAGGTTCGTTCTGAACGAGATCATTGTGACTTGCATAGAAATGTTCATTTTCCACTTTGAGTTTGACAGGTTCAACCTTTGACAGAGCTTCAGTTACGGCAAGTACAACAAAGTCGTGTACGAATCTGGCCTCTCTGAATCTGACTTCATGCTTGGTAGGATGAACATTAACATCAACATCCTGCGGACTTATAGAAATAAAAAGAACAAAACTGCATTTGACCTCCCTGGCATAAACTTCAGTATAGGCCTGCTTAACCGCATGAAATACATTTTTTTCCTTAACAATTCGCCCGTTAAGAAACATAAACTGAACTTCAGGAGTTGAATCAGTCTCATCAGGAGCTGGCAGCACGTATCCTTCAATTGAAATATTTTCCCTGCATTCAGAAACAGTAAGCATTCTGTCTGTAAATTCACCCCCCAGGATCTGGGTAAATCGCTTGGAAATCTGTTCCTGACTAGAAGCAGAAGGAAGATTGTAAACAACCTTGTCATTATGTTTCAGCAGGAATGAGACAGAAGGATTACTCAGGCTCAATTTAGCTATCAAATCCTGTATATGAGCGAATTCTGTTTTATCCGATTTCAAAAAACGTCTTCTTGCCGGTGTGTTGAAAAACAAATCCTCCACAAGAATAGTAGTACCGTTCGGATATGCCGATGGTTTAATTAAAGGCTCATCCAACGCTCCTTCTGCATGGATCTGCCAGGCATGTTCCTGCTCTGCAGTCTTGCTTATCAGAGTCAGACGCGAAACTGCCGTTATTGAAGCAAGCGCCTCACCCCGGAATCCGAAACTTCCAATAGTATCAAGATCATCAATTGAAGAAATTTTAGATGTGGCATAACGGGTAAGCGCCAGTTCCAGTTCGTCTTTGGGAATACCGCAGCCGTTGTCGGTAATTTTTATATAGGTCCGTCCGCCGTTGCCGATCTCAACTTTTACTTTGGTAGATTTGGCATCGAGCGAATTTTCAACCATTTCCTTGACTACAGAAACAGGTCGTTCCACCACCTCTCCTGCCGAAATCTGATTTGCAATCAATGAAGATAAAATTTTAATAGGCATACGTCACATCAACAATATTATGGGAATTACCGCTTTTTGCAGTGTCTGTCAGGACTTAACTGATACTTAGGGTGATTAAGATGGGATATCAGTGCATTGTAGATCGCCCTGGCTATTTTTTTCTGATAATCAGCCGTTTTCAGTTTCGCCTCCTCCGATGCATTTGATATAAATCCAGATTCAACCAGAACTGAAGGAATATCCGGCGCTTTAAGAACAGCCAGCGATCTTTCCTCCGGACGTTTCTTGTGCATCGCGGCAAACTTGGAAAGTTCAGCTATAATTTTGTTCGCAAGATCGTAACCTGCATCACGCGATTTATCAGATGTCAGATCGATAATCATATTCTGCATATAACTGTCATTCTCACCAATCAGAGCAGTCTCCTCAAGAACATCACTGGCACCGCCAAGAAGCTGATCATGCTTCTGTTTGGTATTAAGCATCTTACGGTTTTCCCGTCCGGCACGATCGTTGTTCAAAACCAGAACTGAAGCACCGGATGCACTTGAATTGGTTGCCGCGTCCGCATGGATGGAAATCAGAAGATCCGCATTGTTCTTGCGGGCTATTTCAGATCGGTTGTCCAAATCAATAAATATATCAGAACTTCTGGTCATCACAGCTTTCATTCCCGGAGTCTTGTTGATCAGGATCTGCAGCTGTTTGGCAATGGCAAGAGTTACGGTCTTTTCCTTGTTCTTTTTAGCGCCGATCGCTCCAGGATCCTTTCCACCGTGACCCGGATCGATGGCAATCACAATTTTTGCGCTGGTCTTGCAGGCATTACTGGTCTTTTTATTATCCTGTTTTGATGAAGCCTGATGTTCCCTGACCGGCTCAGGCTTGCTGGCAGCTGTATTTATCTGTTTTTCGTTTTTACCGCCATTTGGTTTGGTATTTACCTGCTGGCCGGCATTGACAGCATTATGCTCTTTTACATCCCGAGTCACACTGGCGGTTGTTGATGTTTTAACATCTGGTTTATGAGTTTCCTGCTTAACTTCAGACTTAGGTTCATCCCGTTTAACATCACGTTTCTGATCCGCAGGTTTCATATTCTGCTTAGGCTCTGTACGCAGATCTGAAGGTCTGGCATTTGGTTTGTCAGTCCTGCTGTCCTGTTTATGATCAGCAGGTTTGGTATTAAGATTCATATCAGTTCTGCCGTCCTGCTTCTTTTCTACAGGTTTGGTATTAACCTTCACGTCAGATCTGCTTGTTTCAGATGAAATTTTCTCGTGCTTGCTGTGGCTGTTATTTTTCTGGTCATAGTAGGCAATGGAAGTTTCATTGGCCTTCTGCATTTCTACCCGTTTCTTCTCTGCTTCTTCAGGGGTAAGAACTCTGATTGAATCAATTTTATCCTGATCAGCTTTATTGTTTTTTGGTGTTTCACGTACAGCGACAGCTGCACTGCTGTTAGGTTTCGGAGTATTTTCCGGAGTAATCCTAGGCATGCTAAGTTTATGCGCCGGTTCTCTCGGATTTCCGGAAATCTGATTGTTTAAAAAATCTATATAAACGCGGTAACTGCGATAGTTCCCCTGAGGGGCAAGCTGCGCATGTACAGGTTTTACCGCATACCTGAGATTGAACACATAGCTGACACCGCCCCCGATGGCAATCGGGGTAACACTCTCAATTACTTTTCCAAGAGATTTGCCGGGCACATACTTAAGCGGTACGGAATCAACCTTGTCGAAGTGTAAAATTACCTGGTACGGATCGGTAATCTGAACGGAATAATTGGGTTTTTCCTTCAAATCGAAAACCAGACGCGTCTTCTCTGCAAAAGCAGAAAAACGCACGTTGACAATCTCATTGGCATACACGGCCAGAGAACTTAAAATCCAGATTGCGAAAAACTTGATTATTTTTCCCATGACAGTTTTCCTACAATATCAGTTCCTATTTGTGTCTCAGCAGAAAATTCCACAGTTCTTCCTGAATTATGTTCGCAATACTCTATACGGATAACAAGATCAGGCCGAGGCAGAACACCTTCTCCCTTATCTGGCCATTCCACCAGACATACAGATTGTTTGTCAAAATAATCACGAATACCGATAAATTCCAGTTCTTCAGGATCCGCTAAACGGTACAAATCAAAGTGATAGACAGAAAATTCGCTGAGTCTGTAGCTTTCCACCAGCGTATAAGTAGGACTTTTTACAATTCCTGTATGACCGAGAGCCTGGACAAAACCACGGGTGAAAGTTGTTTTCCCCGCACCAAGATCTCCTTCCAGATAAATGCACGCTCCGGTTGTTATGCAACCTGCAACCGCCCCTCCCAGTCTGACGGTATCAGATTCGCAACCTAATGAAACTTTCTTTTTCATAATCGTTTTTTATTTCTTCCACTTCCTATGATAACTATAGCACAAAGATTGTTTTTTGTGGGACTTTTGTACCATATACCACCTTCTTACAACAAGAAAATATGCAATTTGTTGCAAAAAGTACCATATTAGTGCAGTCTAGGAAATAACGCCGTTCATCAGTAATCGGATGTGTTCAAGCAAATCCGACGGAAGCATACCGATCATTCCTCTGACAGCCTCCTGTTCACCGGATTTGCCGTGGACTGCGACACCGATAATTGCAGCATCAGTAGGACTGAGGCCGAACGCAAGCAGAGCTCCGATTATCCCGGACAGAAGATCCCCCATTCCTCCGACAGACATTCCTTCACACCCGTTATCGATAAGAACCGTCTTTTCTCCGTTGCAGATCATTGTCCCGGCACCTTTGAGAACCACTACACCTCCGGTCAGACGCTGAAGTTTTCTTATACATTCAATGCGGTTTCGACGTATTTGCATACTGTCCGTGCCGAGAAGTCTGGCAGCCTCTCCCTCATGCGGTGTAATAACACTGTCTTTTTTAATATCCGGATCCATCGCATAAAAATAAAGAGCATCCGCATCAATCACAACCGGACGGGAAACATTCCTGAACGACTGCCAGATCCGCTCGGACCAGCCACCTCTGCCCAAACCCGGTCCTATTACCATGGCATCCGACCAGGTTTTAAAGTTTTCCAGCTCTTGTATATCACTCCGATCGAGATTAAAGAGCATTAATTCAGGCGTATCCGATGCGATTACCGGAAGATTTTCGCCACAGCTGGCAACTCTTACCAGTCCGGCTCCGGCCCGGAGAGCAGCCTTTGCCGCCATTCTGATTGCCCCCGGCATGGTTATCTGTCCGCCAATCAGGCCCAGCCTGCCGGAGGTGATTTTATTACCGCATTTTTTTCGTTTCGGCAGTTTATCTGCTATTTCTTCATAAGACAGAACTTCAATACAGCCCGAGGAATCAACACATTTCAAATCTAGATCATCATATAAAAGTTCACCGACATAATCTCTTGCTTCACCGATCATAAGCCCTATTTTCGGCATTACAAACGTGAGTGTGGCATCACAGACAACAGCACATCCTTCAGGCAGACCGTTTTCAGAATTCAGTCCGGACGGAATATCAACTGCAATCCTGTATGCATTACTGCTGTTTATTAATGAAATCCACTCCGACATTTCTGAGCGGACTTCTGAAACAAGCCCTATGCCCAGCAGTCCGTCAACGATTATTCCGTAATTATCCAAAGTCAGCTCAGCCAGGCTGCTGAAAACCCTGCCGCCAACGGATCCATATTTCCTGTAGGCAAGTTCAGCCTCGGTTCCTGATTTTGGCAGACGGTAGGCAGCACAAACCACATTTCTTCCGTTTTCTAGGAGTCTGGCGGCAGCCTCATATCCGTCACCGCCGTTGTTTCCGGCTCCGCATACAATCAGAACAGAGCAGTTGCCGCCGGACATCTGAATTTTTTCTTCAATAAACCGGTAAAGAGATTCACCGGCCTTCTGCATCAGTCCATAACACAGTCCGGTTTCCGGCTCCCTGTATTTTGCTTCGATTTCTCTAACCTGCTGCGCCGTACCGGCTGTCTTTATTTTTGTGATCATACAAACCTCGTGTTACCGCAATTTTGTTTTGAAAATCATTCCATTCTGTTTTATCAGACTAAATAGTAACGGAATCACCGCATCGGATATACTCAAGCTGCGCTTTCATAACAGATTTCATAATCTCATAAGCCTTTTCACCGGTACAGTGACAGGTAAAAAAACGTGTAGGAAGTAAAGTCAGCGAACGGGCCAACTCCTTAATTTCTTGAATTTGTTCACCGCTATATTCCGTTTCCTTCTTGAGGTGAAAACCGCTTACAACAGCTGCTGGATAACCGCCATATATCTGATGATAACGGTACAGGATATTCAGGATCCCGTGGTGGGCACATCCGGAGAAGAGAATATGAGGTTCAACGTGATTATTTACATCACACGCTGTTCCTGATTTTTTTACAACCAGGCACTGTTCATGATCGAAATTATCTCTGACCAGACCAGCATCAGTTTTGATCATCAGATTCGAGTTGGATGATGGAGCCGGATAGATTTCCGGAATATCTGAAAAGATTTCGAGTTCATCGTCAATCTTCAGAAAAGATTCAGAACACCACTTAATCTGAGCAGAAAAAGCGATGCTGGGATCAAGTCCGATATAATGAGGTGAACCTTTGAGCGAATAGCACTGCGCCATTGCCGAATTTCTCACAAAAACATCTGCGGAGGTGTTTAATTCTAAAAAGTCAGGCAGTCCGCCACCGTGGTCACTGTGACCGTGACTCAAAAACACCGTATCTACAGATGTAAGATCAACCGAACATTTTTCTGCATTTTTCAGTAACAGCCCGGAAGCCCCGGTATCCATCAGAATTCGGTGTTTTCCTGTATCAATATATAGCGCAAGTCCGTGCTCAACACCAATCCCTTTCTCAGCAGATTCAACACTGCAGGTATTTTCTATCAAGGTAACTATTTTCATACGATTATTTTTCCGCGTACCGCACTATCCTATCTGAACAGATCCAGAAGTGTACTGATCAGCAGTATTGAAACTACCGTAATCATGGTAGGTTTTACAATCAGTGCCCCCTTCTCCACCAGAAGTCCAGAACCGAGATACTGTCCCAGTACGGCTGCTATAGTAGCTATAATAGCAAGTGGATAACAGATGTTCCCGTTCACCGCAAAAACGAACAAAGCGGCACAGTTGGAAGCAAGGTTCGATATTTTACCGTTTCCTGCGGCCTGGTAGACATTCATCTTCATAATATAGGTAAAGGCTATAACCAGAAACAGCCCGGTACCGGCTCCGTAGAAACCGTCATAAAAGCCGATAATAAAAACCAGAGACAGAAGTTTGATCCACTGCACTGTTCCCTGCACCAAAACAGGTTTATCAATATCAGGAAGCTTTTTGCGTAACATCAGAAGTACAATGAACGGGAGAAGGCCAATCATTAAATATTTCAGAAACACCGCAGAAATCAGAAGAACACATTTTGAACCCGTCACTGCGCCTGCTATCGTGGCAACAACAACCGGAATGATGCTTTTCTTTTCAACAAAACCCTTTCTGTAGTAGGCTATTGTGGATATGACAGTCCCCATTGTACTGTTTATTTTATTGGTTCCTATGGCCACATGCGGAGGAAGCCCGCAGATCAGATAGGTCGGAATAGTGATAAGACCGCCTCCTCCGACCAGCGCGTCGATTACACTTCCCACAAAAACAGTCACAAAAATAAGCAGATACACCCAAAGGGAAATATCATAAAATTCAGCTGTAAGCATGCGGGAACCTGTTAACCATTATAAAAACCAACTGAATCAATTATGACGGCAAAAACACAACTATGCAAATAGTTCGCGCCTGTTACTGTCAATAATCAACCGGTAAATCACAAACAGCAACGGTTCGTACAAATAACCGTCTTGCCTGATAAGACTTCACGGGTATAATACATCAGAAAAACGTTAAAAAACAAAACAGCCACGATCGGCCAGACTTCAGTTCCGAAGACCTAGGCAGACATTTAAGACACCACAGGCATTATGGCACATCTCCGGAATAACAACTTCGAGCATCTCAGAAACAAGGCATTTGAACTTGGATTTTCATCATTCGCAGTAGCCGGAATACAACTTCCGGACCGGTATGCAGCAAAGTACCGAGCGTGGCTCGACGGTCACTACAACGGAACAATGGATTATCTCAACACACACCTGCCGTTGAAGGAAAATCCCCGCCTGCTTGTAGAAAACGCTATGAACGTTATCTGTGTATCCTTTCTGTATCGATGCGAGGATCCACTGCCAGATGATCCTGATCACGGATATTTCAGTCTTTACGCACGTGGACGGGACTATCACAAGGTCATAAAACAGAAATTAAACAGACTGGCGGAAGAAATACAAACAATTGCAACAGACTGCAGTCTACGGGTATTTGTCGACTCGGGACCGGTATTTGAAAAATATTACGCTCATGAGGCAGGCCTAGGCGGAACCGGACGCAATTCGCTGGTTATCAGCAACACCTGCGGTTCATTTATTTTTCTGGGAGAGATTATAACCAACCTCCCGTTACCGATTACCGGGAAAACAGATTTCGATCCGTGTAAAAGCTGTGAAAGATGCATCAGCATCTGCCCCACCGGAGCCATAATGGACAACCGCCAGCTCAATGCAAATTTATGCATTGCCTATCTGACTATCGAATACAAGGGAATAATTCCGCATGCTCTTGCAGCAAGAATGGGCAACCATGTGTACGGATGCGACGAATGCCAGCTGTGCTGTCCCTGGAACAGAAAAAAGAGATATTCACAGGAGCCGGACTTTAAATGCAGATACACGGCCGATTTCACAAAACTGGAAAACCTGCTTAAACTCGGTGAAAGTGATTTCCTTAGGACTTTTGAAGGAAGTCCGATCCGCAGGATCGGTTACGAATCCTTCCTCAGAAACACAATAATTGCAGCAGGCAACAGTGCTAATACACAATATCTGCCCGTACTTGAAGATATTGCAACACGTACCCAAAGCGAAACAGTAAGACAGCATACAGTATGGGCAATGGAAGATCTTAACCGTAACAAAACAAAGGTTTGTTCACAAACAGATAAATGAAATAGACAAATATCTATCATTTTTTATTTCAATAAATGATAATTACATTAAGAAGGGGCTTATCAGAAGAGGTTTATATGGAAATTTTAGGTGTTGATATTGGCGGCACAGGAATAAAGGGTGCAATAGTCGATACAGAAAAAGGCGAACTGATCTCAGAAAGAAAAAGAATTGAAACGCCGCATCCCGCCACTCCGGCAGCGGTTGCCGAAACTTTGAAAAAACTGGTGGACGAATTTCAATGGAAAGGGGCAATCGGATGCGGATTTCCTGCCACCATCCATCATGGTGTTGCGTATTCTGCTGCAAATATTGACAAAACCTGGATCAACACACCCGTTGAGCAGTTGTTTACAGAAGCAACCAAATGCCAGACATTCGTACTGAATGATGCAGATGCAGCAGGGCTTTGCGAGATGAAATTCGGCGCAGGCAAAAACGAGAATGGAGTGGTAATGATGCTGACCATCGGTACCGGCATCGGCTCGGCTGTATTTGTGGACGGGCATCTTCATCCCAACACCGAACTTGGACACCTGTTCCTTAATACCAAGGAGGATAAATACAAGATTGCCGAACACTACTGCTCGGAGCGTGTAAGAGTTGAGAAAGATCTCTCATGGTCAAAATTCGGAACTAAATTCAATAAATACCTCCAAAGACTTGAATTTTTATTCAATCCGGATCTCTTTATTCTTGGCGGAGGTGCGTCAAAGAACTTTGCCAAATTCAGTCCTGAATTTCAGCTTCATACGCGCGTTGTAGAAGCTCAGACCCTTAATCTTGCCGGTATCATCGGTGCGGCTGTTTACGGTGCACAGCATGTAAAACCGGCCAGAGGCAAGGCCAAATAGCAACTTTTGACAAAGGCTTCTATGATCAGTTAAATCTTTTGGATCTAACTGATCATTTTTTGATTGTAATCTTTCGAGGTATGCTTTCCTGTTCGCCGTCCTTTATTTTCCGGCAGGTGTGATTTAACAAGAGATGAAACGGGTTCACTTCAGCGGTTTCGCTAATGCCACGAACCAATCTCATCACTATACTGTTCCCGGTATATTCTGTTGCACAACACCAAACCTCCGGTTATCATAAATGAGTTCTTCCACCGGAATATCATATATATTGCCGCAACTTATGAGGAGCAAACCCGAACAAAGGTAATATTCCTGAATTTAGAAACGTTGATCAACGAATACAGCATGAGAATATTGATAGTAGTCAGAAAACTGACAATGGGAGGATTGCAGAAGCAGGCTCTCACTTTTGCCCAGACAGCAGCGAAAAAAGGTCATGACGTCCATTTGATGATTCTAAAATCCGAAAAAACGGAAAACGAACTCAAGATCCCCGCTGGAATTACTGTCCACCGGCCTGATTTTCACAGCAGGCTCTTTAAATCCTTATCAGGAATATTAAACTACCTTTCCGGTCATATGCTCAAACCGCTGATATTCAAAAAAATAAAAGACTTCAATACAGGATATGAATACAGCAGATATTTTGCTGAATACATCGAAGAACTGGAACGCCGGCACGGCAGGTTTGACATGATCTTTCTACGAGGTCAGGGCTGCTTTGAATACTTTCATCAGTTCAATCGCGAACGATGCTACTGCTACATTGACGGTAAACCGTTTCATTACCAAGGGTTCCGCAGTGATAAAATCAACCGGATCCTGTACGGTTTCCCCAAAAAGTTCATATGTGTTTCCGAACAGTTGAAAAAAGCACTACTGGACATAGAACCGGAAGCCCAGGCTATCTGCTCACATAATTTCCTCGACTTTGAAGAAATCCGCAGACTCTCCGGTGAAATAACAGATCCGTTGCCTGAACGTTATATTGTAAATGTCGGCAGGCTCACAGAGGTAAAATCACAGGATTTTCTGATCAGGATCATGCCCAAACTCCCTGATGACATCAAACTACTGCTGGTTGGTGACGGCAAATTCAAACTCCGGCTTAAACAGATAGCCGAACAGTACAACTGTTCAGATCGGGTTGTATTCTTGGGAAAGAGAGATAATCCCTATCCGTATATAAAAAATGCAAAAGTGCTCGTGCATACCAGTCAGAAAGAGGGATTCGGACTGATCTTTCTCGAAGCTCTTATTCTTAATACACCTATAGTAGCTACAGAATCAATCGGTGGCATGAGAGACATAATGAAAGGGGAGATTTTATCCCAGCAGATCGTACCAAGAGATCCAGAACTGCTTGCTGAGAAAATCGTTGAAACAATCAAAGCTCCATATCAGAGTTCTGATGTTTTTTACCGGGAATACGAAGCCTCTACCGCATTTGACAAATTATTATCGAGACTGGAATCATTTTGAATATGAGCAATAATAATCCATTTAATCTTCAACCGGATGTTACAGAAGATGTAACCATTTCCAACGGCAAACTTAATTTTATTTTCCGCCCCAACAACTCGGCACTGCTGAAACTAACTCTTAACAGCAAAAATTTCAGATCCTGGTTTAAAGAACCTTACATAAAGGTACAGACTGCCGAAGGGGACCACAGGATTCAGTATCTTCCGCCCAAAATCCATAATACAGTATATATCGATCTTTCATGGATCCGAGCAAATCGCACTGAGCTCACTCTCGAGTCCGTCGGAGCAACCTTTGCATCAGAAGCTCAGATGTTATACTTTGCATTTAACGATCCTATTGAAATTGGAACAACCCTGGTAGTTGCACCACACCCGGATGACGGCGAACTTTGCTGTACTTCATTCTACCGTCCCAACACCTACCTGGTAACACTGTCTGCCGGAGAAAAGGTCAAAGAGCTGAAAAAACAATATTACACCAATATGGACAACAGTATAGAACAGGCAAGTCTGCGTAAAGGAATTTTACGGGCGTACAATTCCGTGACAACACCAATGCTGGGAGACATAAGACAGGACAGAATGGTGAATCTTGGCTATTTTGACGCAACACTGGCAGAAATGAACAAGTCCAGGGATCAGGTGATAAAGACAAATCACAGTCATTCCATATCCACTTTCAGAAAATTCAATCCTCAGCCAAATTTCGCAGAACTTACTGCAGATCCCGAAAACAAATACAGTAATCTAATCGCAGATTTAACATCCGTAATAAAGACAGTCAATCCTGACAGAATTGTGGTTACCAATCCATATCTCGATACCCATCTTGATCACATGGCAGCAGGTCAGATGCTACTGGAATTGCTGGATCTCATCCCAAACAACGTCAGGTACGTCTACCTCTACTCTATACATATCAAACGCGAGAAGCCTATTTTCTTCGGTCCTGCCCTTAATCAAGTAGGTATGCCATATATTCCTACTGCCAGGATCCCTGAAACATGCCGGCTGAAATACCGATCTTTTGATTTATCAGAGGAACAGCAGAAAGTTAAAACAATTATGGCAAATATGATGTTTGACACCTATAAATTCAAGGATCACCGCTATCAGAAATGTCCGTATACGGACTATATAAACAGTCCAAAAATCGGTAAAGCCTACTATTTTCAGAGATTTGTTAAACAGAATGAAGTTTTTCTTGTAATCGAACGATAGTAAGGAAACTTTCTATCAGATTGACAGTTTTACCGTTTTAATTTCTGAATTAGAGTCGTCAAAAAAGCCCGATCAAAACTGATCGGGCTTTCGTTATTTAAATATTATGAATGCTTTTATGCACCGAAATTATCCAACAGGATATTTTCGTCTTCCACGCCTAAATCATGAAGCATGTTAATGGTTGACTTAGTCATCATTGGAGGTCCGCACATGTAGAATTCACAATCTTCTGGAGCTTTATGATTCTTAAGATAATTCTCATAAAGTACATTATGAATAAATCCGGTGTAACCAGTCCAGTTATCTTCAGGAAGAGCATCAGATAAAGCCAGATGCCATTCAAAGTTAGGATGTTCCTTTGCCAGCTGATCAAATTCATCTGCATAGAACACTTCCTTCAGAGAACGAGCACCATACCAGAAGGAAATCTTTCTCTTGGTATTAAGTCTCTTTAACTGATCAAAGATATGAGAACGCATTGGAGCCATACCTGCACCACCTCCGACAAACACCATTTCAGCATCTGTATCCTTGGCAAAGAATTCACCGAACGGACCGGAGATTGTTACCTTGTCACCTGGTTTAAGACTCCAGATATAAGATGACATCTTACCGTTTGGAATGTTCTTAACAACCCTTCTGGTTGCCCTGTCAAGCGGAGCTGTGGCAATACGAACATTCAGCATGATCAAGCCCTTCTCTTCCGGATAGTTGGCCATTGAGTATGCTCTCAGGATATGGGAATCAACCTTTGATTCGAGCTCGAACATACCTGCCTTCTCCCAGTCCTCTCTGTATTTCTCAGGGATATCATAATCCTTGTAGAACACATGATGAGGATCAGCTTCGATCTGAATATAACCGCCTGCTCTGAACGGAACAGATTCACCATCAGGCACTCTCAGGCGTAATTCCTTTATGAATGTAGCAACGTTGTTATTTGAAATAACCTCGCACTGCCATTTTTTAACTCCGAACACTGAAGCAGGAACTTCAATATCCATATCACTGCGAACAGTAACCTGACATGCCAGATGCATACCTTCCTTAACTTCTTTCTTGGTTAAATGGTTAAGTTCTGTAGGCAATGCGGCACTTCCGCCTTTTTTAACCTTGCAACGGCACTGACCGCAGGTTCCGCCACCACCGCATGCTGATGGAACAAAGATACCCTGTGAAGCAAGTGTTCCTAATAATTTCTCACCGGACGGAACTTCAATGGACTTATCCGGATCATCGTTGATCGTAATTTTCACGTTACGGGTTTTTACAAGCAGAAACTTTGCAACGGAAATTACAGCAACAAGTGCCAGAATAATCGCAATGAAAGCACCAACACCGAGTAATACAGTATTCATTTCTTATTACTCTCCTATAATGAAATACCTGAGAAGGACATGAAGGCGATCGCCATCAATCCTGCAGTTATAAATGTAATTCCCAAGCCTCTCAATCCTGCAGGTACTTCAGAATATTTTAACTTCTCACGAACAGCTGCAATTAAAATCAAGGCTATAGCCCAACCGGAACCTGAACCGATACCGTAGACAATAGATTCTGTAAAATCATATTCTCTCTGTACCATGAATGATACACCTGCAAAAATAGCGCAGTTTACAGTTATCAGCGGCAGGAAAATACCGAGTGTCTGATATAAAACAGGGAAATAACGGTCAAGAACCATTTCAAGGATCTGAACACATGCAGCGATAACACCGATGTATGTGATAAATCCCAGGAATGAAATATCAATTCCTTCGATCAATGCATTTGGCTTCAACACGTTAGTGTAGATCAGGTTGTTTACCGGAACCACCAGAGTCTGTACAGCAATAACTGTAATACCCAGACCGATAGCAGTCTTCACATTCTTTGACAGGGCAATGAATGTACACATACCGATAAAGAAGCAAAGTGCCAGATTCTCGATAAATATAGATCTAACTAATAAACTGATATAGTGTTCCATCTTTACTCCTTAACAATCTCAAACTGAGCAGGTTCAACCTGTTTAGCATAACGCTTTGAGCTTCTAACAGCCCAAATAAACAGACCAATCAAGAAGAAACCGCTAGGTGGTAAAACCAACAGGCCGTTAGGAACATACCATCCGCCGTCTTTTGCAAGAGGGAAAATGGTCAGACCAAACCAAGTACCGGAACCGAAAATCTCACGAACAGTACCAACTGTAAGAAGAATAATGGAATAACCGAGACCGTTTGCCAAACCGTCAAGAAGAGACGGCAGAGGTGGATATTTCATGGCAAATGCTTCAGCTCTACCCATTACGATACAGTTAGTAATGATCAGACCTACGTACACGGACAACTCTTTATCCAGTTTATAACTGAACGCTTTCAGGAACTGGTCAACCACAATAACCAGGGAAGCGATTACAGTCAGTTCAACAATGAATCTCACACTGCCGGGTATAATGTTTCGGATTGAAGATACCGCCAGGTTGGCACAGGAAATAACCACGGTTACAGCCAGTGACATAACGAAGGCAGTCTTCATGTTGCTTGTTACCGCCAGCGCAGAACAGATACCCAAAACCTGCAGGATAACTGGATTCAATGACATTAACGGAGCGGTAAACACTTCCTTTAAATTTAATTTTTCTTCTGCCATTTTTATTCTCCAATTAATTTATCCAAGAAAGGCTTGTAGCCGTTTTTGCTCAGCCAGTAAGCCAAACTGTTGGTAACACCGGTACCGGTCAGAGTAGCACCGGAAATACCGTCTACCTGCACAGTTCCTTCTTCGCCGTCAGCAGCAGAGCCCTTAACAACTCTAACAATTTTATCGTTCAGATAAACATGTTTGCCTTTCCATTTAGCAGTCCAGAGCGGATTGGAAATTTCACCGCCAAGACCCGGAGTCTCTCCATGCTCATAGAAATTGATCCCTACAATTTCATTTCCTTTGGAGGTTACAGAGAGCATACCGTATAAAGTTGACCACAGTCCCTGACCGTAGATTGGAAGGATATAGGAAACAATATTCTTCTGATCATCACGTGCCACATATACAGGCATGTACTTGGAACGGCTAGCAATACCGAGTTTATAGATTGATTTATCAATATCCACCCTGTACTCAGCTTTCTTTGAAGCACTCACATAGTCGAAATTCTCAGGATCCTTGATTTTTCCTTCAGGGAGGAATTCACCTGTCTGAAGATCCAGGATCTTGGTCTCGATATGATTCTTGAATATTTCTGCAACATCATCTTTGTCAGCATCGTATTTAAGACCTGATACGAGAACAATATTGCTCTGTTTATCCAACGCTTTGGCTTTTTCCTGAATTCCTCTCAGGGAAACAGTAACGCCGGCAACGAAGATGGAGCAAATCAAGCATAGTACAAATACGGTTAAGAAAGTCTTAACTGTAGATTCTTTTTTATTAGCCACGAATTATTCCCCCTTAACACTTGCAACTTTAGCTGCACGAGCCAGACGTTTCTTGATATTGCGTGACTTAACCATGTAATCGATTAAAGGAGCACACATATTACCGAATAAAATCGCCAGCATCATACCTTCCGGGAACGCAGGGTTAACAACTCTGATGAGCACAACCATGGCTCCGATCAGGAAACCGTAAATATATTTACCTTTCTTGGTATATGGAGATGTAACAGGATCTGTTGCCATGAATACCATACCGAATGCAAAGCCACCGAGAACAAAATGCCAGTAGAAAGGCATAAAGAGCATCGGATTTGAACCTTCAGTTGCAATCATGTTGAACAGTGTTGAAACAACTGTCATACCGAGGAAAATGGAAAATACAATTCTCCAGGATGCAATTTTGGTAAACAGAAGAATAACCAGACCGATCAGGATCATGAAAGTTGATACTTCACCGATAGCACCCGGCATGAAGCCGAAGAATGCATGGAGCCAGTCAATATTTACGTTTGATACATTCTGTGCAAAATGGGTTGCATCAATTTCACCGGCAGCCCACTGAGCCAGCGGAGTAGCTCCGGTTGAACCGTCATAGGCAGCATTGGTTGCGATCCAAACCTTGTCACCTGAACATTCTGCAGGATAAGCAAAGAACAGGAATGCACGACCAACCAGCGCAGGGTTCATGAAGTTCATACCGGTACCACCGAAGATTTCCTTACCGATTACAACACCGAAACTAATACCGAGTGCTGCTTCCCATAAAGGAATTGAAGGTGGAACGATAAGAGCGAACAGAATGGAGGTCACAAAGAAACCTTCATTGATCGGATGGCCCTTCACAATACAGAACAGAACTTCCCAGAATCCTCCGACAGCAAATACAATTGCATACAGCGGAAGGAAATAAGCCATTCCGACAGCCAGCTCATTGATGAAATCCGGCTGAAGGCTGAAACCCAGCATCTGAAGAACAGCGAATCTCCAGTCATCGCTGAACAAAGCGAAGGTTGTAACAAGATGATTCTTGTCCATGAAAGCCAGAGTATTGTGGCCTAGATTAAACATACCCCACAGTGCTGCAGGAATTACCGCCAACCAAACAATGATCATTAAACGCTTCAAATCAACATTATCGCGTACATGAACCTTTGAATTGGTTACTTCACCAGAGGTTAGGAAAAATGATGCGGTACCTTCGAACAGAGGCTCAAATTTTTCCAATTTACCGCCCTTGTTGAACAACGGTGCCAATTTATCAAAAATAGTCTTTAAGAACACCTGTTAGCCCTCCAGCTCAATCTTATCTAAACATCTGCGAAGCAACGGGCCGAAGTCTCCCTTGCAAGGATCAACATATGTGCACAAAGCAAGATCCTCTTCATCCAGTTCAAGACAGCCCAGATTCTGAGCTTCATCTGTATCCAGAATAGCCAGAGAACGAAGCAGCAGGCTAGGAATAATATCCATAGGCATGATGCGTTCAAAACTGTAGAACGGAATAATTGCACGCTTGCCGCCGTTTACGCCGGTATCAAACTTGAATTTTTTAGCAATAAACGGACCGACGAAAGTTCTGCTGATAGAGAATTTTTTGAATCCAGGCATAACCCATCCCATGAATTCCTGCTGTCTTCCTTCAGGAAGTGCAGTAACCTGGTTGGTAAAACAGCCAAGATAATCAAAAGCACCTTCTGCTTTTCTTCCGTACAGAACAGAACCGGAAACAACTCTCTGCTCGCCTTCATTAAGATTGCCGGCAACCAGTTCGCTTACACATGCACCCTTGCATGTAGGAACAACTTTCGGTTCTTTAATGCCAGGACCTGCAATACTGATGAATCTGGTATTGTACAGTTCACCTGTAGAGAACAGCTTACCGATAGCAATTACATCCTGATAATTGATGTACCACAGCATATTATTCAAGCTTGCACCTTCAAGAAAATGCATGTGGGTACCGGCAAGACCTGCAGGATGAGGTCCGACAAATGTTTCCTCTTTAACGTTTGATATATTTGAAAGAGGAAGAGAACCTTCGCCCTTGCATACATATACAGTTTTAGCCAAACGTGACATAACTGCAATACCGTCAAGAAAAGCCTTTTCGTTGTCTTTAATGATCAGTGCAGCATCCGGAGCCAGCGGATTGGTATCCATCGCTGTAACAAAAATTGCATTCGGTTCACTGCCGATCTTCGGAGTCTTGGCGAAAGGTCTTGTTTTCAGATATACCCAGGCACCTGATTTAATCAGTTGATCCTGAACATCTTCCTTTGACAGTTTTTCAATTTCCTTTGATTCATATGATTTGAATTTTTCAGCACCCAGTGAAGGATCTGTTTCAATCACCAATGAAAGGAACGCTCTTTTTTCTCCGCGGTTGATCTCGGCTACAGTACCCGCTTCCGGGGCTGTAAACAAGACGCCTGGATTCTTCTTGTCTTCAAAAAGGGGTTGACCCTTCTTTACTTTGTCTCCGACTTCGACCAACATGGTAGGTTTCAATCCCGGAAAATCGACACCAACAACAGCAACTTTCGTCACCTTGACAGGGTCTTTAATCGAAGGATCTGGCTTACCGTCAATCGGGAGATCTAAGCCTCTCTTGATTTTTATCATAATATATTTCCAATAACAAATTGCTAGAAATTACAAAAAATTATCACCCCGTCCGATTAAAGACGGAATGATGATTAATCTATTACAACTCAATGAAGCATTTTAGCAAATTTTTCGATTTTTAACTATCAATATATTCAGTTGAAAAGTGTCCCTTATCAAACCTTGAACAAACAAAAAAAAGAAACACACCGGAGTAAAACCGGTGCATGGTGATAATGAAACATCAGAAAACTTGATGGAAAGTGTTATACGCTTTTAGATGAGTACATTTCATCAATGGAAGACAGGGGCCAGCGGGGGAATACACAAATTTCCCTTGAAGCAGACACTCCCTTTTTGAATCTCTGCATTCCAGCATATGCTATCATGGCTCCGTTGTCGGTACAGAATTCGGTCCGAGGATAGAAAACCTTGCCGTGCAGCTGCTCCATCATACTCTTCATGGCAGAACGCAAATGTTTGTTAGCACTAACACCTCCGGCAATAACCAGCTGATTGAGACCTGTATCTCTGAGCGCCCTGGTGCATTTTGCCTTGAGAATATCCACTACTGCGTCTTCAAATGCAAGAGCAAGATCTGCTTTCGTCTGTTCATCAAGTTCACCGTCAAAATCCTTTATTGCCAGGGACACCGCGGTTTTAAGACCGGAAAAGCTGAAATTATATCCCTGGTGGTTCAGCATCGGACGCGGGAACTTAAAACGATCTTTTGTTCCCTTTTCAGCCAAAGCAGACAGCAGAGCACCGCCAGGATAAGGAATACCCAGCAGTTTTGCTGTCTTATCAAAAGCCTCTCCGGCAGCATCATCCACCGATTCACCCATAATCTCGTAACTTGCAAAATCATTTACCCTGACTATCATGGTGTGACCGCCGGATACAAGCAGTGCCAGGAACGGATATTCCGGCCTGTTTTCCTCCAGCATAGGAGCCAGAAGATGACCCTCCATATGATTAACGGGAACAGCCGGTTTGTCCCAGGCATACGCAAGTGTTCGCGCCACCGTGGCACCGACCATCAAAGCCCCGACAAGGCCTGGTCCTGCTGTATAAACCACAGCATCAATATCATTAGGCGTAAGTCCTGATGAACTCAGAGCCTCCTTTACCAGAGGTACGGCCTTGCGGATGTGATCGCGCGAAGCCAGTTCAGGCACAACCCCTCCGTACTCCGCATGCATTTTTATCTGGGAATACAGCTGATTGGTAAGCAGGCCTTTCTGATCGTCATAAACAGCAACACCGGTTTCATCACAGGAACTCTCTATGGATAAAACTCTCATATAAAAAACATACCTCTGATCAATGTTATTTTTTCCAAACCGCAGTGAAGAACGGAAATCTGATTTTTCAAATCTATAACAGCGGCATTAGCAAGTCCGCACATTATAGCAAAACGATTTGAAGTTGCGTTAAAAATAATCACTTAAAAAATTAATCGATAAAAAAATTTGTTTTTTGCTTTTTTATTACTATAACTAATGTTGCACTGAAAAAATAACAGTGGAGGCGGGTCACTCGTTCTAACGGGGAAACCATTCAACTACCGTAAAAAGCAGGGAAATTAAGAATTTATAAACTGTAACTGACTGATATATCAGCCGTCTTTGCAACGGTAAAAAATCACCTTGACAGGCCACGTCAATTTATTTAAAATTGCGTGTCATATGACTTTTTGTCATTACTTAAGGTGTTTGCATCGCAAACATATTTTATAAATTTTTAATTTCCTTAAAGGGGTGAGTGGCTCATGCCAGTTATTAAAGTACGTGAAAACGAACCATTCGATGTTGCATTACGTCGTTTTAAGCGTTCATGCGAAAAAGCAGGTATCTTAGCAGATGTACGTAACCGTGAATTTTACGAAAAGCCAACTACTATTCGTAAGCGCGCTAAAGCTTCTGCAGCTAAGCGTCATGCAAAGAGATTAGCAAGAGAGAATGCTCGTCGTACTCGCTTATATTAATAGGTAAGTTTTCACAGCATATTCTTTTGAATATGAAACTTTATTAAGATCCACACTTTGTTTTTTCAAAGTGTGGTTTTTGTCGCTTTATACATTAAGAATTTGTAAGGAGTTTTACTAAAATGTCACTTCGCGAAAAATTAAATGCAGAAATCAAGAATGCAATGATTAACAAAAACAAGGAAAGATTATCAGCCTTAAGATTGTTGCTTGCTGAAGTGAAAAAAATAGAAGTGGAAAGTTCTGACCGTTCCCAGATGCTTGCCGACGATCAGGTAATCTCCATCGCATCAAAAATGATCAAGGAACGTAAAGATTCCGCAGCACAGTACCGCAGTGCAGGAAGAGATGAGCTTGCTTCAGCAGAGGAAGCCGAAATTGCCGTTATCAGTGAATTCCTTCCTGAACAGCTGACTGCAGAGGAACTCAACAAAATTCTTATTGAGACCATAAACGAGGTCGGTGCCACCTCCGCAAAAGACATGGGCAAGGTAATGTCTGCCATCAAACCTAAAGTTCAGGGTAAAACAGATATGGGCGCTCTCAGCGGCCTAGTAAAAGCACAGCTTAACAAATAACTGTTGACTCTCATTTCTGAAATATAATTAAATCAGCTGTTTGAAGACAATGGGTAGAGGTCGTATTTCTCAAAGTTTCATAACCAAGCTTCTTGGCATGGTTGATATTGTGCAGATTATGCAGATGCACGGTATTGAATTGAAGAAATCAGGCAGGGCCGAATATAAGGCATGCTGTCCTTTCCACAGTGAAAGGACCCCATCCTTTTATGTCAGTCAGGACAAACAGCTGTATAACTGCTTCGGATGCAAGGCAAGCGGTAACATTGTTACTTTTCTGATGGAATACAACAAGTATTCCTTTCCTGATGCTATTGAATATCTTGCGGAACTGGCGGGGATCCCTGTTGAAAGGGATAATGACGACGGCAATACCGACAGTTCAATCAATTACAGCGAATATTACAGCAAAATGAGAGAATGCTCCGAGCTCTACGCAAGAGTTCTTAAAGACAGCAGTCTGCCCCAGGGGATAAGCTACCTGCAGAACAGGGGAATAACCGTTGAAACCATTGACAGGTTTAAACTCGGATATGCGCCTCCGGGATGGCAGTTTTTAACCAAATATCTTGTTAAAGATCCGCAGACAGATCTGAAACTTCTCTCTGACCTGGGGATGATTATCCATAAAGAAAACGGGGGCAATATTTACGATGCATTCAGAGACCGTGTAATGATCCCGATTCTGGATCGCCGCGGCCGCGTGGTTGCATTCGGAGGCCGTGTTCTCAATGACGACAAGCCGAAATATCTCAATTCACCAGAAATGGTGATTTTCCATAAGGGTAGAGAATTATTCGGACTCTATCAGGCTATTGAATACAGCAAGCAGAATCAAGGAAATCTTCCCTACCTGGTCATAGTGGAAGGCTATATGGACGTTATAGCGCTGGCACAGGCCGGCTTTAACTATGCCGTTGCATCACTGGGAACTTCGACCACAACAGATCAGTTTGAAATGATGTTCCGCTACACCAAAAAGGTAATCTGCTGCTATGACGGAGATGCAGCCGGTCAGAAAGCCGCATGGCATGCTCTTCAAACAATGCTCCCATCCCTGAAGGATGACTGTGATGTAAGGTTTGCCTTCCTTCCGGTGGAACATGATCCTGATTCCTATGTGAGGGAATTCGGACTGACCGGATTTGAATCATATTTGGAAAAAGCAAAACCTCTGGATGAATATCTGTTTGAGCACCTTAAAAACAACCTCGTATCGGAGAATTCCCGCAGAGAACTGGCAAACAATGCTCTGGATGTTCTTGCAGCAATGCCTAACAATCTCAGATTTGATGAGCTTATTCGTAAACTCGCAACTATTTCGTTCCAGGACAGCACCACTCTTATGAAAGAATGCAGTGCAAGAAAGAGTTTACGGGCCAGAACAAACTACTCCAGACAGCCGCAGCAAGAGGAAAAGGAAATGGAAATAACCCCTATACGCAGGGCGTACGCACTTTCCATCCAATATCCCAAAAGTGTTATTGCAGGCAAAGATACGATTGCCTACCTGCTGAGAATACTTGGTGAACTCGGTAATATAAAAGGAGTAAAAGAATATCAACAGATATTCAACTTCATCGTTGAATATCCAAACAGAAGTGAAATCAGTGTAAACACCGCCTGTATTCTGAGCGCCTGTAAGGGAACCAACATAGAAAAATGGGTAACCAGACTTGCCAGGGCAGATATATACGGGCATGCAGACAATATTAAAACTGAAAATGTCACCGCTGATATAACCGCCACACTGTCAAAGCTTGTGCTTGAACACTATGAGCAGAGAGTTTCCAAACTCCAGAACGAAAGCATGAAACGAGAATTGTCTGACGATGAACTAAAGGAACTTTCAGACAAAGTGAAATACATTAAAAAATTCAGCGGTCGGACCATAACAGCTGATAATACAGATTTTTAAAATTTAACATGGCATAACTAAAGGATTTTTCCATGATTGAAAACAACGCAACACTAAACCAGATCGAAGATGATTCAAATTCCAATCAGAGTCCGTGGAGTCTGTTAATCAACAAAGCTCGCGAAAAAGGTTATCTAACCTATAACGAAATAGCTGATACAATTCCGGACTACAATCAGGATACATTCAATGATCTGCTTCAGATGTTCCAGGACATGAAAATCAAAGTGGTCGAGAATGATATTTCCGACAGTGATGATATTCTCGGTGATCCGGAAACAGTTGAAGTAATGCCGGATACCTCTGAAGTACTTGCAAACGTGGAATCAGAAATCGGTCGAACCACCGATCCTGTAAGAATGTACATGAGAGAAATGGGTACCGTTTCCCTGCTGACCCGTGAAAAGGAAATAGATATTTCAAAAAGAATCGAGGACGGTTTAAATACAGTTCAGACTACTATTGCATCCTACCCGCAGGCAATTGAAAACCTTCTGAATGATTTTGATGAATATCTCAAAGGAAATGTTAAGCTCCAGGAAATAATCTCCGGATTTTCCATGCAGGAAATTGAAGATTTGAGTATGACCGTATCTGATGACGATGATCTCGATCCTGAAAACATCCCTGATGAGGAACTTGATTCAGAATTGGATGATAATAAGCTCAACGAAGAATTAAGCGATGACGATGAGCAGAAATCCTCTGACAACAGCAAGGATGATGACGAAGACTCAGATGAATCTTCAGATGAGGATGAGGAACAGGGGCCAGATCCGGAAATAGCCAAGAAGCGCTTCGAAGAACTTAGAGTACTGGTTGCCAACACTAAAAACGCAATCAGCAAATACGGAAGATCATCTGACGAGGCAAAAGAGGAAATCAACAAACTTGCAGAATGTTTCAAGCTGTTCCGTCTGACAGCCAAACAGTTTGAACGTATTGTCAATACTATCAGCAACAAGAGAGATGTTTACATTGAAGCAGAAAAGGACATGATGAGTTTCTGTGTGAAGAAATGTCACATGACCAAGGAGAATTTCAATTTCTACCGCCGAAAATACCCTGAAACCTCAATGGAGTGGTTCTACGAGGCAATCAAGACCAACAATCCTTGGGTGGAAAAGCTGAAAACCTATGAACACAGGGTAAAGGCCGATATTGAAAAGATTCAACTTCTTGAGAAGGAATCGCAGCTGACTATTGCTGAAATAAAAGAACTCTACAAGAACCTTTCCCTTGGTGAAACAAAAGCCAAAAGAGCTAAGAAAGAGATGATCGAAGCAAATCTGCGACTGGTTATTTCCATCGCCAAGAAATATACCAACAGAGGTCTGCAATTTCTCGATCTGATCCAGGAAGGAAATATAGGTCTGATGAAGGCAGTAGACAAATTCGAATACCGCAGAGGATACAAATTCTCAACCTATGCAACCTGGTGGATCAGACAGGCTATCACCCGTTCCATCGCAGATCAGGCCAGAACCATCCGTATTCCTGTTCATATGATTGAAACCATTAACAAACTGAACAGAATTTCAAGGAACATGCTTCAGGAGAAGGGGCGAGATCCTACTCCGGAGGAACTTGCTAAAAGAATGGGAATGAACGAGGATAAAATCCTTAAAGTTCTGAGAATTGCCCGTGAACCGATTTCAATGGAAACACCAATCGGTGATGATGATGATTCACATATCGGAGATTTCATAGAAGACAGCACACTGTCATCTCCTGACGAGTCTGCAACCTCAGAATGTCTGAAGGCAGCCATCAAGCAGGTACTCGGTGCGCTGACTGAAAGAGAGGCAAAGGTAATCTGCATGAGATTCGGTATCGGAATGAATACAGATCACACCCTCGAAGAAGTAGGTAAACAGTTCGAAGTTACCCGAGAAAGAATCAGACAGATTGAAGCAAAGGCGCTCCGCAAGCTCAGACATCCAACCAGAGCGGAACCGCTGAAATCGTTCAACGGAGAAGACAGCAAGGCATAAAAACAGTATTGCGGTGCTGACAATGACATTAACAGGAAAGAGCTTGCTTGAGTAGGCTCTTTTTTTATTGATTATGATGCCTGATTTTTGACATAGTTAAATGATTTATTAGGTTTTAATTGCTAGAATTCCTCTGTTTTATTTAAATTTATCAAAAAAACAAGATCAACGAATGACAGAAAAAGAAGATAAACAGGAACAGAACATCGAGCAGTTCAAGCGAGACAGAGCCTGCGCACAAACAATAGAAAACGGTGTTGAAAACATACAGAAAATTCTGTGTAAGTTCCGATGCACTCTTCTTTGTCTTAAGTCGGAACTGAGCAAACCGTCTCCGCAAAACGAAATCGTCAGCTACTACAAAAGCGGTAGCAAAGTAGAAGAAAAAGATGAGGATCGCAGTCAGCTGGCAGCGCAGCTGTTTGAGCTAATTCAGCAGAGACTCTGCAGAAAACAACATTTTTCAAACACTTTCGCTCAGCAATTCAGCAGATTCAGACTTTGCAACCAGACTCTGATGAAACTGATCCAGTTTTTTACAAGTTCATATAAAGCAGGGATCCAGGAACTTTCTGAGGATGAATACCTCGACACCATGTCTCGGCTGAACGAAGCACAGAAACAGATGGAGTCAGGTCAGGATGAACTTATTCAACGGCATCAGGGACTTGTTGCCAGTTTGGCAAGCATAAAGGGTAAAATGCTGTCTGCCATAGACAGACAGGATCTTCGGCAGGAGGGATATCTCGGATTGCTGAACGCTGTAGACCGATACAACTACCGTCACGGAACATGTTTCATGACCTTTGCTTACTATCAGGTTAGGCAGAACATCGACTACTCGGTATCATCCCAGTTTAAAAATGTAAAAATACCGCTCAATGTCATCTCAAAAATCACCTATATTGCATCGATAAGCCAGCAGTTAACTAAAAAACTGGGAAGAGAACCATCCCTTACCGAACTTTCCAGAGAACTGAACATGGGAAGTCAGGAAATAAATGACATCAAGCTGATCAATTCAAGAAGTTCAAATCTTAATGAAAGCAATAAGACTGACTACTTCTTCGATCTCGCTGAAAACATACCGGATACAGAACAGAGAGATATTACCGATCTGATTAATGAAGAACAGTGCAAGAAGATTATAGCCAATGTTATCAATTCAATGAAACCGAACAACCGAACCATCCTTACGCTTCGCTACGGGCTTAACGGTGATTCGCCGCTGCCTCGTGAACAGATCGGCATGATCCTGGGATTAACCGGCGAACGCGTCCGCCAGATTGAGGCCAATGCACTCAAACAGCTTGCAAGAAATTCAGAACTTATGGAGGTTATGAAATACTTTATTGATCAACAAAAGAACAAACAACAAAAATAGCATAGACTTATATTAAACTTTAGCTTATAATACGCTTGTTTCTTGAAAAACGGCCCCTTAGCTCAGTCGGTCAGAGCAGACGACTCATAATCGTTTGGTCCCCAGTTCAAGTCCGGGAGGGGCCACCATCCATTCACAATATTCCCTTTTGATATTATTTCAGTAACAGTTGCTTTATATATTGAACTTTAACGTTCGGATAGATATCTCTTTAAAAGAACAAGGCTGTCATACGGAACACAGAAACGTTCTCTGCTGAACTGAATTTCTCTGATAGTTTCATCAAGATCAAACCACTGAACATCATCAACTTCAGAGGTCTGGAGTGACAGTCCTTCCGGATCTACATTTCCGTGATAAACAAAAACGTTTACATATTCATTATCGATGTAGAGACTTCCGTGAAACTGCCGTTGATAGTTAACTCTGATCGTTCCGATTGACTCTAACTGCTCTCTTTCCGCCCTGATCCCGAGTTCCTCCTCAAGTTCCCTCAGTGCAGAACCTACCGGTTCAAAACCGGCAGGAATATGACCGGCTGACGAGGTATCATACTTGCCGGGGAACGATTCCTTCTGCATGCTTCGCTTCTGCAGCAAGATCTGCACCCGATCGTTTATTCTCCTGATAATCCATACATGGGATGTCCGGTGGGCAATTCCTTTTCTGTGGGCATCACTTCTGCTTACCGTTTCCCCGGTGGGGTTGCCAGATTCGTCAACTACATCCAGAAATTCCACATTTGCCTCCGTAATTACCCCTAAAATTATAGCAGTAGCATTCTACTACAAGAAGTCAAAAATACTTATCATTTTTCGATCTAAAAATTCGTGACAAAACAGCCATTTTTCATTAAAATATGCGAAATTATTTTGCAAAAGGTTTCTTATTATTTACTTAGGAGATGGATTAACAGGAATTTTCTTGGTAGATCCTTAAAACATTGATGAAAAAGACTAAAATTATTTGTACTATCGGACCAAAATCTGAAAACAAACCAATGATGGCTAAACTGTTAGCCGCCGGTATGAACGTTATGCGCCTTAATTTCTCACACGGAGATTACTGGGAGCATGGCGGACGTATGATCAACCTGAGAGCTCTTATGGCTGAAACCGGTAAGATCTGCGCAATCCTGTTAGATACCAAAGGACCAGAAATCAGAACCAAAGACATGGAAGATGATGAAGACGTTACTTTGGAAGCAGGTAAAGAGTTCATTTTAACCACCGATCAGAACTATGTAGGTAACGTAAACAAAGTTGCTGTTACATATGAAAATCTTAACAAAGATCTGAAGGCTGGCGATACAGTTCTGCTGGATGACGGTCTGATTGGTCTGAAAGTAAAAGAAATCAAAGGTCAGGAAATCATTTGTGAAGTTCAGAACACCGGTGTTCTGGGTGCCCACAAGGGTGTTAACCTCCCTAATGTAATCACTTCTCTGCCAGCTCTTGCTGATAAGGATGAAGACGATTTAAGATTCGGTTGCGAACGTGAAGTTGACTTTATTGCTGCTTCTTTCATCAGAAAGAAGGAAGACGTTCTCGGCATCCGTAAATTCCTGGATGCAAACGGCGGTCAGGACATCAAGATCATTTCCAAGATTGAAAACCAGGAAGGTCTGAACAACTTCGATGAAATCCTCGAAGTTTCTGACGGTATCATGGTTGCCCGTGGTGATATGGGTGTTGAAATTCCATTCCAGGATGTTATTTTCGCTCAGAAGATGATCATCAGAAAATGTAACAAAGCAGGTAAGTTTGTAATTACCGCAACACAGATGCTCGAATCAATGCAGAAGAATCCACGTCCTACCCGTGCTGAAGCCGGTGACGTTGCAAATGCTATTTTCGACGGTACTGATGCTGTTATGCTTTCAGGTGAATCTGCTAAGGGTAAATACCCAGAAGAAGCTGTTAAGACTATGGCTACCATCTGTGAAAGAACAGATCCGTATGTTCAGGTTCGTCTCGACATTGAAGAAAAGGCTGTTGTTAAATCTTCAATCACTGAAGCTGTTTGCCGCGGTGCTGTTAAGACAGCAGAAACCACTGATGCTGCTCTGATTGTAGTAACTACTAGAAACGGTAACACTGCAAGAAAGGTTCGCAAATACTTCCCTGCTGCTCCAATTCTGGCTATTACTCCAAACCTCAAGACAGCTAAACAGTTATGTCCGGTTAAAGGTGTAATTCCTTACGTGATCGATCATGAATTTGCTCATACCGATGAATTTTTCCAGCTTGGTAAGAGACTGGCTCTTGAACTCGGTCTGGCAAAACACGGGGACAAGATTGTTACTGTTTCCGGTGCTTTGGTTCCTGCAGGACACACCAACACCTCTTCAGTTCATGAGTTATAATACTCCAACTGTTTGAAAAATTATTTAAAATCTAACCAACCCGTAAGTTATTCTGTAACTTTCGGGTTTTTATGTAGGTGCATTCATGAAAATCCGCAATTTATTCAATCCTCTCATTCTATGTATTGCTCTTTTATTTTCAGCATCAGTCTTTGCTGTCGGAACGATCAATATCAATGAGCTGAACGACTCACAAATTACGGAAAAAATAAACGAACTTACAGGCAAACTATCATCAGATGAAATATCACAGGATGTTAAACAGGATTTAAATAAGATTATCGAACTGCTCAAACGCTACCAGTTGCAGTACAAACATATGCAGGAGATCAGGCATTCGGTAACTGAACGCGACCAGATAATTGAAAAATACAAAAAATTAAATAATGATCTGAAAAAGAACTTCGATAAAATCAGTGATTTAGAAAAGAAAATAAATTCTCTCACCCTGGATAATCTTAACAAAAGCTTAAATGAAGCTAAAGAACAACAGCACGATACTCTTAAAAATTATAATCAATACAAAAATTATTCTGAAATGCTTTTAGCCACCACCGAATATGTTCAACCAAAAACGGTGGCAATGCAGGAAGAGATCGAAAATGATAAAAAGCAGTTGGAAAGCGGGAAACTTAGACAATCTGAAGAAGATTTCTACAGTCTGCGTATTCAAACCAACACCTACAATATCGACTACTACCAGTATCTCAACAGTTCCCACGGAGTCCTGCAGGAACTGCTGACCACTGTTACTAATTACTACCAGATTAAACTCGAATATGATAATAAAGTGGTAGATTTATATCAGCAGCGTCTTGGAGTTCTTCAAAAGGAACAGACAAAGGAAGAATCAAAAAAAATCAGAGAGGAACTGCTGGAAATAACAGTTGATCCTACAACATCCAGTCACACCAGCGAATACATAGTAAAACAGAACTCCCAGCTGAGAGATAAACTGAATGCAGTCTCTGAACAGATGGTTTCGATGAAACAGGAACTTGAAAATATTACCGGAATACTCAGTCAGACAAACAAAATTGAAAACAGTGTAAACAACCAGATTTCCACCTTCAAGGAATCCCTCTACCTGTCCCAGATGCTTCACAAACAGTTGTTTGACATTCCTCAGTACAATTCTTCCTACAATATCGAGGATTTAATCACCAATCTGCGCTTTGAACTGTATGATACCAATACCAAACTTACCAACATACAGAAAAAAGATCGCTACAGACGCCGTCTATCAAGGAAATTCCAGGAGAAACTGACTGATGAGCAGGAAAATGTTGTCGATGCTCTGCTGGATTATCAGGGTAAAATTTTAAACCTGTACCGCAACAAGCTTACTGAAGAACTCACCCTGATGGTGAATATCAAGGTAAAATCAGATCTTTACCGCAACACCAAAAGCAATATCAAGGAAACGGTAAACAAACAGCTGTTCTGGTTGCAGTCCAACTCAAAAATGACTCTCAACTGGTTCAAGAACTTCCCTTCTCTGGCAAAAAGGGAACTTCTTGATACAGAAACATCCATCAATACAAGAAACCTGCTTGATGAGGGAAGCAAAAATCTCGCTCAGCTGATAATTCTCTTTCTTCTCAGCATTTTAATTCTGCTTAATCAGAAAAAGCTCGTTATGTGGATTAACGAAAGCAATAAACTGGCGGCAAAACCTAAAACAGATACCTACATGTCTGTTATTAAAGCCTCTTTCTGGACAGCGGTAAAAAGTTTAAACTGGCCTATGTGGTCACTAATCATAGGATACATACTGAGTTATATGCATCCTAAAATTGGTATATATGATATCGGTCAGATTATAAAAGTAAATAATATACGACTGGCCATAATCATCTGGATTTGGGCATTCTCTTACCATTTCTATAAAGAGAACAGTATAAACAAGATTCATTTCAAACGGGAATTCAACAAGAACATCCAGTGGTATCACATGGGATTTCTGGGCCTGCTCGCCTGTCTTTCCCTGTTATGTTCCTGCAAGTTGCATTATCTGGAAACTCTTCCTACAGATGTTATCGGTCAGGCGATATTTATTCTTATACTTCTGTGCATCGAACTTATTCTCATCAGAGTGACAGTTCTGACATTCCGAAACAAAATGAATCTGATAAACAAATGCTTATCAGTCTGCTATCTGTTTATTCCTCTGATACTCATCAGTAGAATCTATTACGGATATTTCTATTCAGCTATAGTAATATCAGTAAGAATAATAGAAACGTACTTTTTCATATTCATTATGAACTTCCTTTACTTTGTCATCCGCAAATTCATAACCATCACCAAATACCGGCTTAACTACAAACGAAAGCTGAATGAGGCTCTGCAGAAAAAGAATGACTCTGTATCAAAGGCTATTTCAAATAATTCCGAAATTCCTCTCGGTAAAATTGACGATGATGAACTGACCATTGAAGATATCGATAAGCAGACCAGCAGTATTTTCAACTGTATTTTCGTTGCACTGTGCTTATTCATGCTCCACTATATGTGGTCGGATATTATCGGTATTCTGTCATATCTGAACACCATAACACTGTGGAATATAACAGGCACCGATGCCAGCGGTAAAATAACCATTCTGAACAGCATATCAATTACTGATGTGGCAATATCACTGCTCAGCATTGTTCTTATGGTTATACTGACCAAAAACATACCAGGTCTGCTGGAGGTAACATTAAACAAATTTGCAACAACCAAAAATGCAAGTTATTCCATAAAAACCATACTTACATACATAATCATAACAACCTGCACCATCGTCTGCCTGGGGCATCTTGGTGTAACCTGGGATAATTTGCAGTGGCTTGTGGCAGCACTTTCTGTAGGTCTCGGTTTCGGTCTCCAGGAAATATTCGGTAATTTTGTATCTGGTCTGATCCTGCTGTTTGAAAGACCTATCAGACTCGGTGATATAGTTACCATCGGAGATGTTTCCGGTACGGTTACCAGGATCAGGATCCGTGCAACAACAATTATGCAGTTTGATAAGAAAGAACTGATTGTTCCTAATAAAAAATTCATCACAGAATCCCTTACCAACTGGACCTTGTCCGATACAGTTACAAGAATAGAAATTAGTGTCGGCGTAAGCTATAACGAGAATCTTGATATTGTACAGAGAAATCTGCTCGATATTGCAAACAAATGTCCGTACGTAGCAAAAGAACCTGCTCCGAAAGCCTATTTCATGCGTTTTGGAGACAGTAATCTTGATCATTCTCTCTACGTATACGTAAACACGATCTCTGAAAGATATCCTGCCATCAACTATCTGAACAAGGCAATCTATAACAGATTCAAGGATCTCAATATTGAAATTGCCTACAATCAGATTGATATGTACATTAAGAATGTTAAAACCGAACAGGAAATCAAGATTGATGCAACTCCGAGAGAGGAGAAAAAATAGTTCAGTATATATATCCGGAAAGCAGGTCGGCAAATCCTGCACTATAATTATAACCGACCTGCTTATACGCAATAACTACTTGACTTTATTACATAAAATAAACAAAATACATCGATGTAGATCGTATATTTATTAACCCTCGTTAATCTAATCAGATCTCTTCTGCCCTATGCGGGCAATATGCAAATTGCTGAGTCCAAATACAGGATTCAACGGTTTCACAATTCAAGGGGAGCGATTTTTTCGCTTGACATGTGTTGGCTTTTACGGAATTAAAAAATGTTAAAATCTCATTATCTTCTTCCTCTGGCTGTAGCCGGTGCTATCTATTCAAGTGCTGCTTTTGCCGATGAAGAAAACGTAGTTTATGTGTACAACTGGAGTGAATACGTAGCTGAAGATACCATTTCAAACTTTGAAAAAGAAACCGGTATCAAAGTTGTTTACGATGTTTATGATTCAAACGAAGTTTTGGAAGCAAAACTTCTGGCCGGCCAATCCGGCTATGATGTTGTAGGACCTGGATCTGATTTTCTGGCTCGTCAACTTAAAGTAGGTATTTTCATGCCGCTTGATAAGTCTAAGCTTCCTAACTACAAAAATCTCGATCCTGTTCATATGAAATATCTGAGTGAACTTGATCCTGATAACAAGTATGGTATTCCTTATCTTATCGGTACAACAGGTATAGGCTACATTCCGGAAAAGATCGCTGCCGCTCTCGGTACTGATGGAAATGTTACATCATGGGACGTACTGTTTAAAAAAGAGAATGCAGAAAAACTGTCCCAGTGCGGCATTGCAGTACTGAACGCACCAACAGAAATAGTTGGTACCGCACTGCACTACCTTGGACTTCCTGAGAACAGTGAAGATCCGGCAGATTACAAAAAAGCCACCGCAAAACTTATGGAAATCAGACCATACATTCGTTACTTCCATTCATCCCAGTTTATTACCGATTTGGCAAATGCCAATATCTGTATAGCTATCGGATGGAGCGGAGATATTCTCCAGGGTGCGGATCGTGCTAAGGAAGCAAACAACGGCGTTAACGTTAAGTATGTAATTCCAGATGAAGGCGGCCTCGTATACTATGATATGCTGGCAATCCCTGCAGACGCAAAACATCCTGACAACGCTCACAAATTCCTTGATTACATGATGCGTCCTGATGTAATGGCTAAAGTTTCCACTTTCACCCATAATGCAACTGCAGTTAAACCTGCATTACCACTGGTTGATGAAGACGTAAGAAACGATCCAAATGTGTATATTCCGGAAGAAAAGATGGCGACAAAAATGTTTGTTAACAAAGTTCTTCCTAGCAAGATCAACAAACTTGTTACACAACTTTGGACCAAACTCAAAAAAGGTAAATAAACTGGTTTAACCTTTTAGAGTGAAATGATATATTCTAGGGGCGGCATATTTTTATGCTGCCTTTTTTATACCATTTTGCAGTTCAGGATCTAAAGAACAGACTGTTCCTGCAGTACTTGTTTACAGTTGGACCGTGAACTGTGTGGATAGTTACAAGGTTTCACATACCTGGTTGGCACTGCGTTAGTTCGGGTTGCACAATGATTATTTTGAGAACGAGGGATTGTTGAAGCTGTTTCCGCACGATATTTTGGTTAGATTAACGTAAAAAATTCTTATGATAGCATTCAGAGTAAATGCCAATCCTCAAATCGGCGCCGGTCACGTAATGAGATGTTTGTCCATTGCTGACGCATATCAGAATAATGGACATCATTGTCTGTTTGTTATGTCGTCTAATGATCTTTCTGATACAGTAAAAGCCCACGGACATGAAATAATAATACTGAATTCAGATTATTCAAACATAGATGCTGAGCCGGTTTCTTTTCTGCATGACTATGATCTGTCAATTCTGTTTGTTGATTCATATAATGTAACAGAAAGCTATATGAAGAAGTTACATGCTCTGGTCAGCCTGCGCAATATTCCATTGGTTTATATCGACGACAGATGCAACTTTCCCTACACCTGTGATTTTTTACTAAACTACAACATATACGCAGAAAAAAATAAATACAAGAACTTGTACAGACATAACAGACCTCATTTTCTACTGGGAACCTCCTACACTCCTTTACGTAGTGAATTCAAAAGTTCTTCCCCTAAAATAATGCCGACATCCGGTCAAAATATTCTTGTTTCTACAGGAGGAAGTGACACCGAGCATTTTACTGTGGAACTCATTAAGGCTTCTCTAAACAGTAAAATGAACTTCATTTTCGTGATAGGTGCAATGAATCCGGATAAAGATAAAATCCATAGACTGGCAGCAGGGCATGAAAATATTTCATTGAAGGAGAATGTAACACGAATGTCTGAATTGATGAACAGCAGTGATGTAGCCATTTCT
>JAEEGK010002126.1_pt1 | contig 49443 bp, 31 predicted proteins | sample 8958771 | NCBI WGS metagenome assembly JAEEGK01 (sample SAMN16246547, study PRJNA631951) | gut metagenome | biome: gut microbiome; feature: rumen; material: SC-attached | host: Bos | place: Iran: Karaj | collected 2018-10 | reverse complement strand
AATAGTAAATTGTAAATTGTCAAATTGTAAATTAGGATGGAAAACTATTATAGTGACCACCCAGAGATTGGATTCTACCTGAACCATCCTCTGATGAAACGCATCGTTGAGCTCAAGGAGCGCAACTTCGAAGATGCCAAGAAATACGACTATGCTCCCGTTGACCTGGGCGATGCCATCGAGAACTACAAGCAGATTCTCGACATCACCGGCGACGTGGCTGCCAACATCATCGCTCCCAACTCGGAGAGCGTCGACCTGGAAGGCCCCCACCTCGAGAACGGGCGTATGATTTATGCAAGCAAGACTTTCGAGAATATCGATGCTACGCGCAAGGCTGGCTTGTGGGGTGTCTCAATGCCCCGTCGATATGGCGGTCTGAACTTGCCCAACGCCGTGTTCTCAATGCTCAGCGAGGTTATCTCGGCTTCCGATGCAGGTTTCCAGAATATCTGGTCGTTGCAGTCGTGTATCGACACCCTCTATGAGTTTGGCTCTGAGGAGCAGCGTCAGAAATACATCCCCCGTGTCTGTGCTGGCGAAGGTATGTCGATGGACCTCACCGAGCCCGATGCAGGCTCTGACCTGCAGCGCGTGATGCTGAAGGCAACCTTCGATGAGAAGGAGAACTGCTGGCGTCTGAACGGTGTGAAACGTTTCATCACCAATGGTGACTCTGACATTCACCTCGTGCTGGCCCGTTCAGAAGAAGGCACGAAGGACGGACGTGGCTTGTCAATGTTCATCTATGACAAGCGCAATGGCGGTGTCGACGTGCGTCATATCGAGCACAAGTTGGGCATCCACGGTTCGCCTACCTGTGAGTTGACTTATAAGAATGCGAAGGCAGAGCTCTGTGGCAGCACTCGTCTCGGACTCATCAAGTATGTGATGGCTTTGATGAACGGTGCACGTCTGGGCATCGCTGCCCAGTCGGTTGGACTGTCGCAGGAAGCCTACAACGAGGGTCTTGCCTATGCTAAGGAGCGTCAGCAGTTTGGACAGAAGATCATCGAGTTCCCCGCTGTCTATGATATGCTCTCTCGCATGAAGGCCAAGCTCGATGCCGGACGCTCGCTGCTCTATCAGACTGCTTGCTATGTTGACGTCTACAAGTGCTTGGAGGATATCGAGCGCGATCGCAAACTGACGCCCGAAGAGAAGCAGGAGCTGAAGAAGTACCAGCGCCTGGCTGATGCCTTCACACCGCTGGCCAAGGGCATGAACTCTGAGTATGCCAACCAGAATGCCTACGATGCCATTTCTATTCACGGTGGCTCGGGCTTCATCATGGAGTACAAGAGCCAGCGCCTCTATCGCGACGCCCGTATCTTCTCCATCTACGAAGGAACCACGCAGCTGCAGGTGGTGGCTGCTATCCGCTACATCACCAACGGCACCATGCTCCAGAACATCAAGGACATGGCTGCAGGTCTCGAATGCTGCGACTGTGTAGCAGCTCTCAAGGCCCGTGTCGAGAAGCTCATCCCCATCTACGAGGAGGCTCTTGCCAACGTGAAAGCCCTCGAGAGCCAGGATGCCCTCGACTTCCTCGCCCGTCGTCTCTACGATATGACCTGCGAGCTCGTGATGTCGCTGCTCATCATTCGTGATGCCAGCGCCGCTCCTGAGCTGTTTGAGAAGTCGGCCAACGTCTATGTCCGCATGACCGAGGAAGATGTGATAGGCAAGTCTGCCTACATCAAGTCGTTCAAGGCTGAGGATCTAGTCAGCTTCCGCGCTGCCGAGCCTGCCGCAGAAGAGGCTTAAGTGAACTATCTCCGCCAGAAGCGCTCAGTGATATCGACCATCTGCCCGTCGGGCTGGATGCGATAGAGACGCTGGTTGGTGGTAGGTTCCTTCAAGGGTCCGAGGTGTCGGATGTAGGGACCAATCTTGATATAGTCGAAGTCAGTGACGCTGACGACCGACGGAATACGGATGCGCCCGCTGTACCATGCAACATGGAACTGCGGGTGCTCTTCATGTATATATTCCGCCAGTTGGCCGACTCCTCTGGGGTCGCCATCGCCACCCATGAATGCGATGCAGGTGATGTCGGTGCCATACTGCTCCACGAAGTCATCGATGGCAGCAGTGTCGAGTGGAAGGCCGATGTCCTCCCAGAGGTAGCGACTATGACACCCGGGACAGCGACACGGGCAATTCGATATGTTGATTGCCAGTGTCACCTCGTCGGGTATCTCCTGAAAAACGATTCCTGTATTGACGTATTTTAGCATACTTAAGCCCCCTCAGAGAGGGGGCGAAGTGTCTGAGCTGGCATGCTTCAGACGGATAGAGAATAATGAAAAAGTGTAGTTTTTTCTTATGCCGTGGCGTAGAAGCGGCGTGCCGCCTCCTCCTGACGGGCCTGTGAGAAGTTGGAGACACGCTTCAGGTAGCCGATGATGCGCGTCATGTAGTCTACATTCTTAGAGTGGCAGTGCGGGCACTCCTTCAGGTAGCGCTTGTCGATGTGTCCGCAGTCGTTGCACACGGTATTGGGGATGTTGAACGTGAAGTAGTTGCATCCCTCCTTAGCGGCCACCTTCAGCAGGTGCAGGTACTGCTCTTTCGAGAGGTGCTCCTCAAGGTTCATGTGCAGTGCTGAGCCGCCAGTGAGGTGCTCGATATAGGGACGGCCGTGCAGCTTGAACTTGTCGATGACCGACAGCGAGTCGTCCTCGACCACGTAGAAGTAGCTGTTGTAGCAGTCGCGGGGCACGAAGTATCCGTCTTCACGGTCCCACTTGGCATGCTTCACGCCTACGTTCTCGGCTGGGATCATCTCGCAGTTGAACATCACGTCCTTCGTACGATACTGCTTGTTGTACTTCTCGATGAGTCCCAGGATGCCCTGCACGAAATGCAGGTACTGGTCGTTGGGCGTGATCTTCAGACCCATGAACTCGGCTGCCTCTACCAGTCCGTTGATGCCGATGGTGAGGTATTGGCGAGCGATATTGATATAGCCGGCGTCGAACAATGGCAGCATACCGTGCTGCTGCAGCTCCTTGAGGTTCTCGTTATAGGCCAGCTGTACCTTGTGGCAGAGGTCGATGATGCCTCCGAGGTACTCCAGATAGTCCATCTTGTGGTTCACGGCATACTGGATGCAGCGGTTCAGGTTGATGGTGAGCACGCTCTTCGAGCCAGTCGACACGCCTCCTGCTCCCAGCGTATAGCTGAAACCGTTGTCAGTGATCTCGTTGCGCAGACGGCAGCAGCTCGACAGTGAGTCGGCATTGTCGCTCATATAGGTGAAGAACGAGTGTCCCTCGGCATACATCTCGGCTGTGAATTCGCCCCACTCCTTGTCCTTGCACTCGCCGTTCTCGTCGGTCAGCAGGGCCATCGTCTCGACGGGGAAGGTGAGCAGGGTCTTGGTGCGCTCCTTATTGAACCACTTCATGAACCGCTTCTGCAGCCACGACAGTCCCTCCCAGTCGGGTTTCGATCCATCGGGGAAGTAGAACTCGCCGAAGATGCTCTCAAAATAGTAGCGGTCGTAGTAGGCAATGTTCCAGAACACGGCCTGATAGTTGCGTGCTCCTGTAGGCTGGTTCAGCGTGTAGACAATCTGCTCGAAGTAGTCGGTGATGACCTTGTCGAGTGTGCGCTTCTTCAGGCTGAGGTCGGCCTGCTCGTTGGAGCGCTTGTAGTAGTCGATGCCGTATTCCTTGCCCAGGAAGTAGTTCATGTACATGAGGAACTCGGGCGTGGCACAGGCTCCGCTGAGCATCGACGATACCATGAACACCATGTTGACGAAGCCTCCGCAGAACGACTTCAGGTTGGTGGGAGCGGTTGAGTTGCCACCGATGGAGATGGTGCCTCCGATGAGCCAGGGGTACATCGTGATCGAGGCACAGTAGTTGGCCAGCGAGGTCTCGTCGTTCTTATATATATAATGATGTGTAAGCTTGTCGATATACTCGTCGGCCAGCTGCTTGCCATACATCTTCTTGATGCGGTCGGTCAGCAGGCGACGGTTCAGGCGGATGAAGTTCGACTTGGGCAGCTCGCCGATGAGCGTGGCTATGTTCTTGTGTTCCACGTTGGCATTAGCATCGTACTTCGAACCAGTGGCAGCGTTCACGCTGTCGCAATACTCCGAGAGGAACTGCAGCTTCTGCAATGTCTCGCGGTCCTCGCTGTGCTGCTGGCGATAGAGCATGAATGATTTTGCCACTTTGAAGTGACCCTCGCGCATCAGTGCTTCCTCCACCTGATTCTGAATGTCCTCCACCTTGATATCGTCCTTAATATCCAAGTGGCTGAGAATCTTAGAGATAGTTCCCAGGTCAGTAGGCTCTTCCACGCTTTCGAATGCCTTCACGATGGCATTCATGATTTTGTCCAATGAGAAGCGGTCCTTCGATCCGTCGCGCTTCGTAATGGTAAAGTTCTTAATTTCCATTTATTTATAGTCTATTTGTTGTTCGTTCACTTCAACAATGTTTTCCGTTTTGGAAAACTTTTCCGTTCTTTTCACCAAAAAAGTTTTCCGTTTCGGGAAACGCTATTCGGGTGCAAAGTTACAAATTTTCTCCAATAATGCAACACTAAGTACTGCAAAAAAATGCTAAAAGTGAAAAACTTAAAGAAAAGTGGACTATCCTTTGGCATTTCGCTCACTTTTTCGTACCTTTGCATCCGATGAAACTGATACGACTACTGATTGGACTCTTGATGCTGGTTCCTGTGCAGACTTTGGCGCAGGAGGACGGCGAACAAGTGGGACGCCACGAAGGTGCCGACAGCACGGTGCTGATGGTGCCCTACCGCGAGTTGGTGATGCAGCGCCTGGATGCGCTCGTCGACGACTCGCTGATGGAGCGTGCCCAGTTGGGACTGATGGTTTGGGACCTTACTGACGATACCCTGCTCTATGCCCTGAATCATCGTCAGCTGATGCGTACGGCATCTACGATGAAGCTGCTCACGGCCATCACCGCACTCGACTACCTGGGCCCCACCTATAAGTACAAGACATCTTTATATTATAGGGGCCAGATCTCCAATGGACAGTTGACGGGCGACCTCATCTGCCGAGGGGGGATGGATCCGATGTTCGACCGCAAGGATATGCAGGCCTTCGCACAGGCAGTGAAGGACAAGGGTATTAAGAGCATCCGGGGACGAATCATCATGGACAGTTCGATGAAGGACGGTGAGAAATGGGGCGAGGGCTGGTGCTGGGATGACGACAATCCTACGCTGTCGCCGCTGCTCATCAATGGCAAGGCCGACTTCTCCACCCAGTTCATGATCGAGCTGAGGGGAGCGCGCGTCAGCACTGGTGGCGTCAGCGTTGCCTCAGGTTCGCTGCCAAACGATGCCAAGCTAATCTGTCAGCGCAGCCATCCCATTGGCGACGTGCTCAAGCAGATGATGAAGGAGAGCGACAACCTCTATGCCGAGTCCACCTATTATCAGATAGCTGCCAGCTCAGGGGGCAGGCCCGCTACAGCCAAGGATGCACAGAAGCTGGAGGAGAACCTGCTCGTGCGTATAGGTCTCGATCCTTCACGCTATCGACTGGCCGACGGCAGCGGGCTCTCGCTTTACAATTATCTGACGGCTGAGGCACAGGTGCGCCTGTTGCGCTATGCCTGGTTTCGCGATGAAATCTACCAGCAGCTCTTGCCTACGCTGCCTATAGCCGGCGAGGACGGAACACTGAAGAAACGCATGACTGACACAGCTGCTCAGGGCAATGTGCAGGCTAAGACGGGCAGCGTCACGGGTGTATCGGCACTGACGGGCTATCTCACTGCTCCCAACGGCCACCGACTGGCTTTCAGCATCATCAACCAAGGTGTCCGGCGAATGGCTGAGGGCCGCGATTTCCAGGATCGTCTCTGCGAGGCACTATGCCAACCATAGTAGAGTATTAACCATTAAAGCAATTCAGATATGGCAACTGTTCATCCTTGGGCAAAGCCCTTTCACGATGTCGTAGCGCAGCAGTATCGCCTGGATGCTGCCGCCCAGCAGGACTTCGACGCCTTCTTCGCTCGTGTCAATGCGATGGCCTCGTCGTCTGCCGATCAAGGCACGTTCGTCACCCAGTTCACGCAGAGTCCGCTTTTCACTGAGTACAATCAGCTGCTGGAGAAGTATCAGCAGCAGGCCGTCACATCGACAGGGCAGACGGTGGCTGAGGCCGCACAGAGCATGCGTGAGGAGTCAGCGCGGCTGTCGGCTGAAGATCATGCCAAGACGATGGCAGAGCAGAAACTTAACGAGGTGGTGACACAGATGCTGCCCGACGAGATCAACAGCCTGCGATGGGGAGGCCTCCGAGCCATTCCCGTCATAGGCCCTATCATCCAGTGGATTGGCAACATCCGCTGGCTGCGTAGCCTGTTCATAGAGAAGTAGCATAAACATATTAAATCTTGATACTATGGTCTATAAGTATGACTTTCTGATTATCGGAGCAGGCGTGGCCGGCATGAGCTACGCCCTGAAGGTGGCTCGTGCGCTGCCGCCACTCAGTCCTACGGACAATTCGTCGAAGAATGGAAAGGAGAGGGCTCGCATATGCCTTATCTGCAAGACAAGCCTCGACGAGGCCAACACTTCGTTCGCACAGGGTGGTGTGGCCTCTGTGACCAATCTGGCTGTCGACAATTTCGAGAAGCACATCGAGGACACAATGATTGCAGGCGACTATATCAGCGACCGCAAGGCCGTCGAGCAGGTGGTGCGCTGTGCACCAGAGCAGATTCGCGAACTGGTGGAGTGGGGGGTGAACTTCGACCGCAAGGAAGATGGTTCCTTCGATCTCCATCGTGAGGGCGGACACTCTGAGTTTCGCATCCTTCATCATGCCGACGATACTGGTGCAGAGATCCAGCGAGGACTGATGGAGGCCGTGCGCGCATGTCCTGACATCGTCGTCAAGGAGAATCACTTCGCTGTGGAGATCATCACCCAGCATCACCTCGGAGTGCGTGTCACTCGCCGTTCGCCACATATCCATTGCTATGGGGCATACGTGCTAGCCCCCCCTACTGCCCCCGAGGGGGCTTCTATAGCCAGATCTAATGTGTCCCCCTCGGGGGACGAAGGGGGAGCTCGTGTGGACACCTATCTCTCGAAGGTCACCGTCATGTGTACAGGAGGATGTGGAGCCGTCTATCTCACCACCTCCAACCCAGTCATTGCTACAGGCGACGGCATCGCTATGGTCTATCGCGCCAAGGGAACGGTGCAGGATATGGAGTTCGTTCAGTTCCATCCCACTGTACTCCATCATCCCAGCGAGACGCATCCCGCTTACCTCATCACTGAGGCAATGCGCGGCTATGGTGGCATCCTGAAACTGCCCAATGGCGAGACGTTCATGGAGAAATACGACGAGCGGCTCTCGCTGGCACCACGCGATATCGTCGCTCGTGCCATCGACAAGGAGATGAAGATTCACGGCATCGATCACGTCTGCCTCGATGTCACTCACAAGGATCCGGCAGAGACGCGCCGTCACTTCCCCAACATCTACCAGAAGTGCCTCTCGATGGGCATCGACATCACCACCGACTATATCCCTGTCCGTCCTGCAGCACACTATATGTGCGGAGGCATCAAGGTAGACCTCAACGGACAGACGAGCATCGAGCGGCTCTATGCATTGGGTGAATGCTCCTGTACTGGTCTTCATGGTGGCAACCGACTGGCTTCCAACTCCCTCATCGAGGCTGTCGTCTATGCCGATGCTGCCGCTAAGGACTCGCTGAAGCACGTCGACCTCTATGACTTCAACGATCAGGTGCCTGAGTGGAACGATGAGGGCACGATGACCAACGAGGAGAAGGTGCTTATCACTCAGAGTGTGCGCGAAGTCAACCAGATTATGTCCAACTATGTCGGCATCGTACGCAGCGACCTTCGTCTCCATCGGGCTTGGGATCGTCTCGACATGCTCTACGAGGAGACTGAGCGGCTCTTCAAGCGCGTGAAGGCTTCGAGGGACATCTGTGAGCTGCGTAATATGATCAATGTGGGCTATCTCATCACTCGTTTCGCCCTCGAGCGCAAGGAGAGCCGAGGCCTGCACTACACCATCGACTATCCCGTGCACGCGTACGATAAAAAAGATGAGGCTCCTGTCAAGGCCCATCAATGAGATAGGTGGGTGTTAGGTGGGTCTTAGGTGGGTGTTGCCCTTTTTTGCGAATAGTCTATACCTTTCATGCCTACGGTCCGTACCTTTCATACCTACGGTCCGCAACGGTCGAGTGCTCCGTCCGCAACGGTCGAGTGCTCCGTCCGCAACGGTCGAGTGCTCCGTCCGCAACGGCTATACGCTCCGTCCGCAACGGCTATACGCTCCGTCCGCAACGGCCGGGTGCCTCTCTATGTAGTTGCCCCTGCCGTTATTCAGTTGCAAAGATGCAAAAATGCTCGAAATTTCGGCTAATTTATGTTAAATATTCATTTTTAATATCACAATATCACCCATAATATCACACGTTAATATGCTGTATAGTAGTGTGATAAGGCGTTGGTGATATTTGTGATATTAATTTTCGAAAAATCAATAGATGTGTACTGACAACCAAACACGACACTTTTGAACTACTTCAATAGCCTCCTTATATATTAAAGAGGTGGACACTCGTATCCAAAGAGGCCGTCTTCGTTCTTCTTAGTCAGCCTTCCGTGAAAGTAAAACAAGTTGTTTTACTCTTCAAAGTGGTAGGTTTTGTATACCTAAGTATGGCACTTGCGAAGGTAAAACAACTTGTTTTACTTTATCAAGTCATATACTTTCTTGCACCAAATGCCTACATCTAGTATTGCTAGTGGCCGACGAGCGTTATGCTCGTTACGGTCGAAGTCAAAGGTAAAAGGTACTTTTGTTCGGAAAAGAAAAGAAAATCAAGTTTTTCTTTGGTTTTCCGCTCGCTTATTTGTACCTTTGCAGCCGATTTACAAACACAAAACGTTTAGAGGCATGAAAAAGATCAGAGCAGCCGTAGTCGGTTACGGCAACATCGGACGCTATGCCCTCCAGGCACTGGAGGAGGCTCCCGACTTCGAGATTGCAGGCGTGGTACGCCGCAACGGTGCAGAGAACAAACCAGTGGAGCTGGCTGCGTATGACGTGGTGAAGGACATCCGCGAGCTGAAGGATGTGGATGTGGCCATCCTCGCCACTCCCACCCGCTCGTGTGAAGAATATGCGAAGCAGATCCTGCCGCTGGGCATCAACACGGTGGACTCGTTCGACATCCACACGATGATTCGCGACTACCGCCGCGAGCTGATGGCAGTCAACAAGCAGACCAATACCGTGAGCGTGATTGCTGCAGGCTGGGATCCGGGCTCTGACAGCATCGTGCGCACATTGATGCAGAGCCTCGCACCTAAGGGACTGAGCTATACGAACTTCGGTCCGGGCATGTCGATGGGTCACAGCGTGTGCGTGCGTTCTAAGAAAGGTGTCAAGAATGCCCTGTCGATGACCATTCCTCTGGGCGAAGGCATCCATCGCCGCATGGTGTATGTGGAGCTGGAGGAAGGTGCCAAGCTCGACGAGGTGACTGCCGCCATCAAGGCCGATCCTTACTTTGCCTCCGACGAGACGCATGTCTTCCAGGTGGAGAGCGTCGACGACGTGCGCGACATGGGTCACGGTGTGCATCTGGTGCGCAAGGGCGTAAGCGGACAGACGCAGAATCAGCGTTTCGAGTTCAATATGAGCATCAACAATCCTGCCCTGACAGGTCAGGTGCTGGTCAACGTGGCCCGTGCATCGATGCGTCTGGAGCCCGGCTGCTATACGATGGTCGAGATTCCCGTCATCGATATGCTCCCCGGCGATCGTGAAGAACTGATTTCACATTTAGTATAAACAATGAAAAAACTATTTCTTACAAGCGTTGTGCTGCTGATGGCCGTGATGGCCCAGGCACAGACAAAGATCGCCCCGAAGCTGCAGAAAGGCTTCAAGGCAGTGTACACTGAAGTTGCCACGAACAATGCCGGTGGCACAGAACAGAAGATCACCTCCGAGACGGAGTATGTCGTGAGCGACGTCACCGCCGATGGTGCCGTCATCGACATCACGATGACAAGCATCGATGCCGGTCAGGCTGACAACGGACCGATGGGCAAGTTGATGTCTCTCTCAGAGTCGGTCATGAAGGGCGTCTGCATCAAGGTGCGTACTGATGCCGAAGGTCAGGTGAAGGGCGTGGTGAACCTCGACGAGGTCAAGGCCAAGGTCATTCAGCTCGCCGGCTCCATCGTCGACGAGATTATGAAGGAGAGCCCTGAAATGTCACAGGCATTGCCCAAGGACGTGCTGATGTCGCAGTTCTCCGAGCAGCTCACTGAGGAATCCCTCATCGCTAGCCTCACCAACAGCGGCGTGCTGGCCCTCAACGGAAAGACCGTGAGAAACGGTGCCACTGAGAGCGTCAACAACGAGCAGGGCATGAAGTTGAAGCGCATGTATTTCGTCGTGGGCAAGAACATCATCACCAACTCCACGCTCGACATGACCAAGGACGAGCTGAAGGAGTTCGTCCTCAAGCAGGTCGAGAAGGTGGCTCCCGATCAGGCAGAGATGGTCAAGCAGAACATCGACGCCGTGATGGGTCAGATGTCGTTCAACGTCACCTCGAAGAGTACTTATGAGATGCAGGATAACGGCTGGGTGAAGAGCATCAAGACGGAGGCCAGCCAGGACTCCATGGGTCAGAGCGTCAAGCAGACGTCGGAGATCACGCTGAAGCAGTAAGATACTGCGGAGATTATAGACAACTCAGACAACTCTGGACAGCGGCAGAATAAGCCACGTTGGTCCTCAGTTGTCTGAGTTGTTTTTGTAATTATTCGTCCTTTTTATCTCGTGCCTGATACTCTAGCGGCGTGCAGCCCACCTCCATCAGAAACCATCGGTAGAAAGACTTGCGGCTCGTGAAACCACACTCCAGGCTGATGGCCTCAATTGAGAAGTTTGGGTGCTCATCTATCATTTTACAGGCCGCCTTGATGCGGTGATGACAGAGCAATTTGTGTAAATTGTTATATCTAGGACTGCATTCAAATGCCTTTTTTAACTTTTTCTGCGTAATATCGAGGTCTTTTGCGATATCTTTGATCAATTTGGACTTCGATGGAAGGTACAGCTCTTCCTTCTCTATAAGTTTATTGAGTCGTTTCAGAATCACCTCGTCAGTCACCAGGTCGTTCTTTTTCCGGCTCTTTGGTATGCCGGCATGAAAATCAGGGAAGTGCTCTCTTAAGTATTTGTTGATGCTATCTATTTGTTCCATAAGTTCTCTAGATAGGGATAATGCCCTTGCATGCATCTGTGCAAGTTCTTCCAGTGCTTTGCCTCTGTTCTTCAGGTTTATCATAGCTTTCAATGGGTTTGGTTCCGGTTTGTTATAAATCAGCGTGCAAATATAACAAATTCATTTCAATTGACGAACGCTTTTTTGTTTTATTTGTGTCAATTTGTTGTTTTGAACAATGATTCCCATTTTGATACATATTTAAAGATAAAATGTGTTTTAGATACAAAAAAAGTTGTAATTTTGCACAGAATTTCTAAATAGACTATTACTCGTTAGGATAAATAACGTTTTTTATAAACAGATTAAAAATATGCGATACATGCAAAGGACACTAGGCAGAGCGCTGTTGTTGCTGGCTTTCCTCGCAGGAAGCCATCAGGCAGAGGCACAGATCTCGTTGAAGAACAATCTGCTGTATGATGCCAGCTTGACTCCCAACATCGGCATGGAGGTGGGACTGGCACGCAAGTGGACGTTTGATGCCACATTTGGCCTCAACCCCTGGACGTTCAACGACAACAAGAAGTGGCGTCACTGGCTTGTGCAGCCGGAGGCGCGCTATTGGTTCTGCGAGAAGTTCAACGGCCATTTCGTCGGTCTCCATCTCATGGGTGGTGAGTTCAATGCTGGCGGAGTGAAGTTCCCATTCGGCATTGCCCCCTGCCTGCACCACAACCGCTATGAGGGATGGTATGCTGGTGGCGGCCTGGTCTATGGCTACCAATGGCCCGTCAGTCGTCACTTCAGCGTCGAGACCGTCATTGGTCTGGGCTACGACTACCTCAAGTACAAGAAGTTCCCCTGTGAGCATTGCGGCACACAGACGGGCGAAGGCCATTACAACTATATTGGCCCGACCAAGGTAGCCCTTAACATGATTTACAACCTCTAACCCTTATATATATAATAATGTATATGACTATCAAGTTACGCCATATCTTAGCAGGCCTGTTGATCGTGGCCTCGCAGTCGCTGAGCGCACAGACGCTGAGCGACGGCCAGACGGTTGTGAAGAATGCACTGCTTACACCCCAGAGCGGACAGATGTTGCTCACGATGGACGTCTGTCTCGATGAGCTCAAGCTCAAGCACAACCAGTCGGTGGTGATGCATCCCGTACTCTATTCTCTCGACGGCACTCAGAAGGCAGCCTTTGATCCCATGGTCATCGACAGCCATGCCGAGTATGTGCTCTACGAGCGCGGCCTGTCGAACGTGGCCTACAGCAACGTTCCTCATGTCAGCCGTCGTAGCGGAAAGCCTCAGACTGAATATTATCGCAGCACAGTGCCCTACGAGTCATGGATGGACGGCTACGAGCTGCGCCTCGAGGAAGATTTGTGCGCCTGCGGCGACCTGTCGCAGCTGCCCTATGTCACTTCCTTGCGCCGTGACCTGCCGCCCGATCCCTATACCCTCATTGCACTGACCAACCTCGAGCCCGTTCAGGACAAGGCTCCCTACGAGCTGCATGGATCGGCCTTCATCAACTTCGTGGTCGACCGGTGGGAGATGAAGCCCGACTATATGGACAACCGCCGCGAGCTGCGCAAGATTACCGATACACTCGACATCATGGTGGCCGACAAGAACATCACCGTCAAGGAGATTAAGATTCACGGATGGGCATCGCCTGAGTCGCCCTTCACCCACAACCGCATGCTGGCCACCAACCGTGCCAAGAGCCTCACCGAATGGCTGCGGAAGAACTATGACCTACCCACCAGCGCCTTTGCTCCCGCCGAGGCAACGCCTGAGAACTGGATTGGCCTGCGCGAAGCAGTGGAGAAGATGGACGGCACGCAGCTGGCCCACCGCGATGAGATCCACTCCATCATACGTGAGCTGCTGCTGAAGGAAGACCGTGAGATAGAGCGCACAGCCGATGCCACTGAGGCACGCATCAAGTCCAGCTACCCGCAGGACTATCAGTACCTGCTCAGGACTGTCTATCCCTCGTTGCGCCGCTCCGACTACGAGATTACATTCAACGTACGCACGTTCAACACCATCGACGAGTGCCTGCAGATCTACCGCACCAAGCCCTACCAGCTCTCGCAGCATGAGCTATGGCGCGTGGCACAGACCTTCGAGCCTTACTCCGATGAATATAACCGAGCCCTGCAGACAGCACTCAACAACTATCCTGACGATGAGGCTGTCAACCTCAACCTGGCCAATGTCGCCATACAGCAGCGCGATCCGCTGAAGGCCGAGACACTGCTGCAGCGGGCCGGAAACAGCGGCGCTGCTGAGAATGCCCGTGCCGTCGTATGCATCCTTCGCGGACAGTATGAGGAGGCTGCACGCCACCTCGACAACGCACAGCAGAAGGGCATCGATGTCAGCCGCAACCGTCAGGCCATTCAAAAGATGCTTCCCTATAAGGATAGAAAATAATCTAATTATTCTTTAACATTTTAATCTCTTTATTAATCATTTATGAAAAAGTTTAGTCTTTTCGCTCTCGCTGCAGCTGGACTGCTGCTCGGAGCCTGCTCGTCGGAAAAAGACGAGATTGCTGAGCCCAACAACCTCTACGGAATGGTAGAGGGAGAAAGCTCATGGCTGGCCGTAGGCATCTCGATGCCCGGCGACGCTATCACTCGTGCCAACGAGGATCTTGTTGATGGACTTGAAACTGAGTTCACTGTGAAGAGTGGTACGCTTTATCTCTTCAAGGGTGCCAATGAGGATGCTGCAGTGTTCTTCCAGTCGTTCCCCATCAATGCAAAATTTAACAAGGAGGCAGATGACAATGTTCCTGGTGGCAACACCCTGGATCCTACTTATCCTAATCCTACTACTTCTGATGGCTACGGTGAAATCACCTCTACCAGCGCTCGCATGGTGCAGGAGATTCAGAACCCCAACCTCGGCGTCAGTGACAAGCTCTATGCTTATGTCATCCTGAACGATGATGGTAATGAGACGGGAATTGCCGCAACAGCAAATACGACCACAGGTGCACAGTTCAAGAAGCTGCAGCTGATGGCTATCGGTATTGCAGACGAGACGTTGGGTTATGGAGCCATCGGATCCGATGGTCTCGTGATGACCAGCGTGCCCATCTCTACCGTTGCCGGAGGTGAGTCTGCCCCCGCTAGCGCAAACATCATTACTTTCACGGAGATTGACAAGAGCGCCATCTACAAGACCAAGGCTGAGGCTGAGGCCGCTGGCGCACAGTCGGCTTGCATCTATGTGCAGCGTGCTGCCGTGAAGGTTGAGGTGGACGTGGATGAGAATTTCGGCATTCAGCTCGATGGTCAGGAGACCGCTACAAAGATTCTCAAAGCAGATGTGAAATGGGCACTGGGTAATGTGAACCACGGTGACAAAGCAAATGGTGGTGTTGGATACTACAACACTCGTCAGATCTTGAACAAGTGGTTGCCCTACAACAACGTAATGACCACTCCCGTTTACCTGAAATGGCGCATGGTGGGTCGCACACCGTTCTTCAATGCCGACCATACCCCCAACCCTGCCTATCGTACCTACTTCGGTTATGATCCTAACTATAGTGGCTCAGGTGCTCTTCCTCAAAATGCCAATACTGGTCTGCTTTACGCTCAGCTGACTGATGCTCAGTACACGCTGGCGTCTGAGGATGTTACCTACACCTATGAGAACACCTTCGATGAGAACTCACAGATTTTCCGCAACACCACTTATGTCGGTGTGAAAGCTAAGATCAATGATGGTGACTTCTATACGATGGAGGGACAGCCCAACACCATGCTGGATGAAGTTGCTGACATTGAAGCTGTTGTCAAGATTCGTATGCGCGATGTGATCAACCAGAAGATTGCTTCCATCCAGAGCGATATCAATACCGATCTTGGTAAGGCTGCTGACGCCACCGATCGTAAGATCTCCACAGATGTTACTAGTGTTACTTTTGATGTAAAACTCACTGTTACTCCGGGTACTTATAATGCAACAACTGGTGAGCTGCCTTATACCATTGCATTGGCACTGGACAATATTAAGGTTAATGGTGGTGCCACCCCATCTGCTACAGATAAAGCCGCCATTGAGGGAATAGCTGCTCCTTATCTGAATCCCACAGGCGGCATTGCTGTTCCTGCCAACTCGAAGGTTTACCAGTACAAGGGTGGTGTCTCCTACTATTCAGTTCGCATCAAGCACTTCGGCGATGTGGAGACTCCTTGGAACGCACCCGCTGAGGCTTACGATGTCTACCAGGCAGCAGCTCCAACTCCCTGCATCTATCCTGCTAATGCAACTCAGACTGTCGACAAGGTGACCACCGTCTATGGTGAGAACTATGCTCATGCTTGGCTGGGCCGCTATGGTATCGTCCGCAACAACTGGTACGTTATCAAGCTGAAGAAGATCGAGGGTATCGGTTCGCCCGTTCCCGAGGACTTCAGTGGTGAGGCTGGTAACACGCCTGACGACAATCCTCCCACCAGCTACTTCATCTCTGCAGAGGTACACATCCTGCCTTGGGTGAAGCGCTTCCAGGAAGAGACGCTCTAAGCTTACTATTCGCATAAAAGATGGCCGGCGCTACGCGGGTGCCGGCCACCTTTCAAAAACTTTAATACACGACGCGACATACATACAACGTATAGATATTTAATCCAACGCTACAATGATGCAGTTCAATAAAAAGACATTCATTGCCCTGACGGCTCTCACAACATTAGCATCGTGCTCGATGATGAGCGACGACCTTGAAGACTGTCCGCAGGGGCTCTCCGTGGAGTTTGTTTACGACTACAACGTGGAAAGAGCAAACATGTTCAACGACCACGTCGGAAGCGTCACGCTCTATGTCTACGACCAAGCCGGACAGCTGGTGCGTACGCAGACAGAGGACAACGTCGCCTCTGTGCAGCCACTGCGCAATCCCAACTACCGCATGACTGTCGATGGACTGCAGCCTGGCGAATATCGGCTACTGGCGCTGGCCAACCAGCGTCGCTATGCTGACATCAGCCAGCTCTCCGGCGTGCGCTATCTGCGCGACGGACAGACTGGTGCGATGAACAATCTTAATGTCACACTGGCCAACGTGCCCGGCTTGCAGGCCGCCACACTCATCAAGCAACAGCTTGACACGCTCTGGCATGGTACGCTGCGCTCAGCACAGTACACCCAGAACCCTGTGACGCGCGCCGACGATCCCGTGCTTGTCAATGCACAGACGGTCACCGTTCGCGAACATGAGCTTACCAGCTGTGTCGTCAGCCTCGTGCGCGACACTAAGCGACTCCACATCTCGCTCCGCCAGGCCGACAATCCTGCTCACTGCGACATCGCAGACTATGAGATCTTTATCACCGACCAGAACGGAAAGATACTTTGGGACAATAACGTCGACACCGATGGTACTCCTCAGCTGACCTATCGGCCATTCGACGAGTGGAACACATACTACAGCTCTGTCACTGCACAGAGCTACGACAGCCGCCCCGCCAGCGATGAAGGACTGGAGGAGACGGCACATGCCGACCTCGACTTCAACCGCCTCATGCTGCGACAGGGCAACAGCACCGTCGCTCCCGCCATGCTCTATATCAACTATAGGCCCGACGGACATCAGGTGGCTGCTATTAACCTGCCCGAGATCCTGCAGCAGGGACGAGGCGCCTTCGAGCGCTACGCCTATAGTCCGCAGGAGTTCCTCGACAGAGCTTACGACTATCGCCTCGACTTTATCCTCGTAGGCGAGGAATGGAACTTCATAACCCTCGGCATACATTCACTGCCCTGGACAAAGCGCTTCCAGAACGTAACGCTCCACTAATTATCAACAACAGACTACAACGATAGCATGAAACTGCTTCATAATATACTAATCCCTCTGGCCTTGTCCGGCTTCGTCGCATGTCAGGACTATGATGCCGACCACTATAACCAGGTGTATAGTGGGGTCGACAGCATATACATCGAGATGACGTTCGACATTGCCGATGGCGATGCCTTCACTCGTGCGGCTGTGCCTAACGGTGGTGAAGAGGGAGACGGATGGGAATATGGTTTAAAGTATGAGAACCAACTGCACCACTTCACAGTTTTTGTTCTCGGCGATGGCAATGGCATCAATGCTGCAGCCAACACGCAATTCGTAGGAAGCCGGTATTTCACCGACGCGGAAGTGGCAAGGGTAGATTCTATCCGTGAGTATAACCTGCAATTGAAGAATTATGATGTCCGGAAAGATGTTCTCACCTATACATTCTCAATTCCCATCTTGAGCAGCCGTGAGGAAATAGTTCCCGACCCATATCGGTTCATCGTCGTTGCCAACGACGGTGATCTCACATCATATAAGACACTGGGTGCCCTTCGTGATGCCCTTCCTGAAAAGTCATGGACTGAAGCTACCGCTCAGACTTCAACGCCTACTCGTTTTGTCATGAGCAACGAGAATGACAACTATTATGTCTCCGGTACTGGTGTCGTAGAAAATCCCTATCGCCTGCACGTTACTATTGAGCGTCTGGCTGCACGCATCGACTACGATCCCACTGGAGCTGAAAAGACTGACGACGGACTGCGCTATTCTATCTACGCGCCTGTGAACGAGTCTGATCCAAGTCCAGTAGTTCCTCTTGGTGCACCCACACGTGCTGATGGTGATGCTCCTCTGTTAGCTTATCTTTACGTCGACCGCATGGCCATTATAAACGGATGTCAGAAACCGTCCTATTATATTAAACGTGTGGCTGACGACATTAATGGTACAAATCTTGTCTATCTTGGCGATGAGACACCTACTCCTCGTGGTGTAGCTACTAACTATGTCATCGACCCCTATTCTGCACAGAAGACCGAGGCCAACCGCACTAACGCAGTACTCCTCGATAATCTCTTTGGCGACAGTCGTATCACCAATGCCGCTACTCTGATAGCATCCGATGCTGCCAAGTTGCCAACAGTAGCCGATACGAAAGCTCCCGTCATCCTCGGCTATGTCAACGAGAACACCTTTGATAAGGCGATGGCATGGTCGGAATATACCACTGGCGTACTTATCCAGTGCCGCTACGCTCCTGTGGCAAACTATTATCAATCTTACAGCATTCAGACACAAGAGACATCAGACGGAACCATTGAGAACGAAGTGCTGACGCCAGACACCTATGTACTGGGCACTACTTTCTATATGGTTGAGCCCAACACGTCTGACATTGATGAGAGTCAGCGATTGTATTTCAAGAATAAGGCCGATGCAGAAGCTTACGCTACTAACACTGCACGTAAGCATTTCTGCAAAGTGGTGGAATACACCAATGGCATCTGTTATTACATGACCTATATGCGTCACTCCAACAAGGTGGAAATTATACATAATACGATGGAGTTCGGCATTGTCCGCAACAATATCTATCGCCTCAAGCTCAATCCTCAGACTGGTCCTGGTACACCAACGGTTGATCCTCGACATCCAGAGGAGCTGAAGGCACGCATCTATGTAAGAAAATGGCTCGCTGTAGAGCATCCTGTCATATACGTATAAAAAAGTATGAAGAAGAATATCACAATATGTTGTCTCCTTGCCCTCGCCACTGTTTTGGGGCTGGGCGCATGTAGCAGTGACGACGTAGACCAGATTCCTGAGGGCATGGGACAGGTGCAGGTGCGACTCTCTGCCCGTTATCATGGTGTAACACGTGCCACAGGCGACTGGCTTGATCCGACAGATCCTAAAGAACTGATCCACGACTATTGGGTGGTATTTACCAAGATGAACGATGAGGAGAATCTTATCGTTGAGGATATCGTAACAGGTAATTGTGGAGAAGCAGGTAAAGAAGAGGATACCTTCCGTTTCATGCTGCCTCCAGGAGAGTATAAAGTCTTTGCCTTTGCCAACCTGCCAACAAATGCCAATTTCGCATCACTGGGCATCGTGAAAGGTTCTGCTATGCCCGACCTGTCAACTAAGACTCTTCCCACCACCAATGGCTGGACCAACAACATACCCATGTCGAGCCATATCGGTGGACAGAATATTACCGTCAGAGAGGCTGAGAACCAGTCGTTCGAGGTGGAGCTTGTCCGTACGATGGCCAAGCTTGAGTTCACATTTATCAATGATTCGCAGCAACAGATGGATCTGCTAGGCTATGAGATTCATCCCTTAAAGAGAACCAACGTCAGCCTGTTGGAGCCTGATGATCCTGATGATTTTCTCACTGCCGAAGAGGATACTGCATCTTATTATGTTGATCTTAGCACAGCTCCCCTAGTGCTCTATCCTAAGGGTAGTACCGGAGACGACAAACCTACACGTCATACCGTCTATTCATATGTTAATGAGACCAACGCCTCGGCTACGGCCACGCTCAACCAGTATTCACTTCGCATGAAGATGCGCCGCCATCGTGATGTGGATACTGAGGTAATAGACTATCGCTATGGCTTCACCCTCAACAGCGATGGCATCGGTAAGGACCTATCCGGAAAAGATATTAACGGTTTCGACTTTATCCATCGCAACGACTGGATTAAGCTGCCTGTCATGTTCACCGACTGGACCTTCCGCATCGAGGCACTGCCCTTCCCGCCCATTGCAGGTTTCCAGGCTCGTGTGCTCTCAGCCGATGCACTGAGCATAACCTTCAACTCTGGTGGTTATATTTTCCTGCGTCCTATGTTCCGCAATAACCACGACGCAGAGGGAGTCTGGCGTGGTTTCGACGATGGCGCTGTTACCTTCGAGCTTCCCGGTGAACCATATACCGTCAATGGAACACCCGCTGTACCCATAGAAGTTACTGATTCAAACCCGTATGCTTGGACAACACCAGCGACAGGTGTGGCAGAGTCCATCGATTCTGATACAGGTACAGGTATCATCCTCACCGGTGACCTTGATATCTTTGAACAGCGTTTTGTGAAACTCGCTTCAGGTGATATTGTGGGCAAGCTCACAAATAAAAGCCCGAAAGTTGGTATGGTTACAGTTACTTTGAAACTGGTGCTTGAGGGTTTCCACTACCAGTTCAATTATAACATCTATCTGAATAATCCGAATTAATTCGACATATATCATGACGAATAAAAGATATTTTTTCAATAGACGATCCCGTCGCTTTGCCGTCTTGCTTTTGGCAAGCATGGCTGCGTTTGGTAGTGTAGATGCGCAGACGTATACGAATGGTACAAGAGTTAACGCTTATGTCATTCATAAGCAGGGGTACATTGCTAATAGGGCTGACGGGATGGATGCCTTCCCGCCTGAGTTCCTGCAGAAGGGAGAAGGCATGAAGGCGAATCCCCTTAGCGGAATTCAAGTACAGAATATCTCGGAATACCGTGTTACTCATTATGTGCGGCATAACGAATGGACACGTGTGTTCCTTACTACCAATAATGCTGCTGGATCTAATTCTCAGCACACGAATTACCAGCGTTGGTATTACTATAATGGCACCAGTGAGTTGCCTCTGCACGATGGTATCTATAATTCCAGTAACCGTGCTTTTGTTTACAATAATGGTTTGGTGATGGGAAGTGGTGTCAAGCGAATAGGCAATAACAATAACACTCAAGCTGTCACACATAATATTCAAGTTCGCCTCCCGAATGGACAAGATCGTCTCGTTATTGGTGCAGACTTGTCACGATACAGTGATTTGGCATATCAGAATCCAGGCCAAGCTAATGGTGCCAACGCAGGTAATCTCACTGAGCCTTCGCTGACCCTTCGTCATTATTTTGAATTGGTCGATGCCAACGTAATGGCACGCAAGCTCACGGCAATGACTTATGGCAGCAATAATTGGCTGGAAGAGCAGACAATCCACTTCCCCACACGCCGTATTTCTGCTGCTTATAACACTATTAGGGCTGATCTCGTGCCTCTGGAGTTGGAGTTATGGGACTATTGGTTCTATACCAATGGTAATCCGAATAATGCTGCTGACCAGAACCTGCAGAATATCACGAGCAATAATTATGTTCAAATTGAGATAACTAATTATAATGGTGCCGGTATCAGAAATGCAGCCTTTATTGCAGCTCCAACTAATGCAAACTTCGATAATGCACCAACGTATCGCCGTCGTTTGATAGAGTTCCAATATCCTGCAAGCGGAGTGGTACCCTCTGGTGGTTATGCTGAGATTAAGGTGTATGCCCGAACTGGCACTGACAATGCCAGACGCTTCCAATTGGCAAAGTTTACCCTTATCTTCGACGACAATTCTGAGGTTTATCCATGGATGGATGTCGTAGGTGCCAACGCTCGACCTCAGTTGCAACCTCGTTCCCCTCAGGGACTTCGCGAGTTGGTAGGCGGTAAGGATCCTGTTGCTCATATTGACTTCGATTATCCTAAGGGACAGACTTTTGTTACTCCTACGGGCACGACGACTTATCCAGGTAACACTGCAGGTAACCTTACAATAGCAAACAATTCTGCTTTGCCTTTGAACCCTCAAAAGTCAAACTATGCCTTTGCTCCTTTTGGAAATAATGTATTTAACTATTGTGTATGGGGTGAGTATGGTGTTGGTAACACAGCTCATCAAACACTAGACATAAATCCAGTTAGTAGGAAAACCGGTGAAATTCTTAACCCTAACTTAGAATCTGGTTTCCTCTACATTGATGCCTCCGACCTACCTGGTACAGTAGCCAGCGTGCCGTTTACAGGTACATTCTGTATGGGTACGAAGATGATGTGCTCAGGCTGGATGTCTGCTATTGCAGCCAGTGCTACTACTGTTCCAGGCAGCGTTATCCTGAAGGTGATTGGTAAAACACCGGGACAACCTGATAAGGTGGTTTATGCGTTCTGCCCAGGTCAGATCAGTCAGTATTATAGAAGTTATGGAGCAACCGGTCTAACTAACTCTACTGCAGCAGGGTCAGATGGATATTGCTGGCAACAGTTCTACTTCGAGTTCTTCCTCAACGATCCTTGTGTGAGCTATGAACTGAAGATTGAAAACAATTGCGCTTCAACCTCTGGTGGTGACTACTTCCTTGATGATGTGTGGGTGTATGCCCAGTTGCCTGAAGTAGGACCTCAGTTGACGACACCTCTTTGCGGCGGTGACCTGGATGTGATACAGTTGGAGACCAACTTTGAGAGTCTTCTTCTTTCTACAGGTCTCAATGAATCAACAACAACAGTTGCTGAAGAAGACAGACAATATCTCTCGTTCATCTATCTGGATTGGGACAACTTCCTGCTGAGGTTCCAAGAGGGTTTGGCTGCCATGGGCATCAACGTAAATGGTCACGACCTGCAGGCCAACATTGATTCAGGTCTGTACGATGTTGCTGAGTATAAGGATGTTTATCAGGCTGCTTTCGCTGCATCGATGATGCGTGATACAACAAATCATAAAGTTGTCTATGGTAATTTCCAGTGGAGTCCTTGCTTCGCTGACCATCCGGCATTCTCTTTCGCACAGATGGCACTAGATAATGAGAACACTGTCTATGGTGAGAGTACTGCCGGCGGTCAGAGGCGTTTGGTCTTCAACGGTGCCATGGGCGGCTTTGCATGGGAATTCTATCACAACTATGCATTGTTAACGACCTTACATGGTAAAACACCCATGACGGCAACAGAACTGGAAGACATTGACTATATCACAGAGTTTCTTTTCAATGTGCTCAACGAGTGTTCCAACCGATCCATCTTGTGGTTCGTGCCCAAGGTTCAGATTGTGGGAACCATCGGTGGTCTTGCTATTGAGGATCTGGAGTTCTGCGAATACACCACTCAGACCTTTGCCATGGAGTTGACTGGTTATACGAAGAAAGACGGTTATGAAGACCAAGATGGCGAACATGATGATGGCGATTACGTCGTCATGGATGAGGTTTATTTCGACTGGTGGCTGGGCGTCCCGAAGTCGGCGGGTGTGGACAGTATTCCTGCCACTGTGGAGAATTATATGCAGCAGTATACTACCTATTATGAGACTGTGAATGGTGAGACTGTTGAGAGAAAGCTATATCTCTATGATGCTGTCAGATGCTTCCGCTTCATGAATCCTGATGTGACTAGCCTCAGTGATCCAAATATCAGGTTCGGTCAGAATCCACTTTATCAGAATATCCAACCCTTTACGCCTAGGATGCTGGATTATCTGCGTTCATTGGCCAATCCTGCAGACGGCAGCAAACCACAACTCTATATCCATACCAAGATTGTGGATGTCCAGATCAATGAAACTAATGTGGTCAATGAGATTTACCTTGGTGACACCATTAAATATGTGAAGTTCGTTGCTATTCCTATCGAGGCGAACATAAATGAGGCTGCAAAAGAATTTGTATATATCTGTGCTGAGCCGCAGCCATTCAAGGTGAGGGTAAGTGACCACGCACCCCACATGCAGGTGGGCTTCAGCGAGAAGCACTATCCTTCTAATCTTGGTACGCTGAGCGTGCGAATCTCTAAGAGTCAGTTCGAGAAACTGGTCGATCATGGTGATGGAAATTATAAGGAGCTACATATTCCTTTGCGTGACATCAATGTGGTGACACCTTCTTGTGTCGGTGTTAAGATGGCGGATGCTGGCAGTGACCTCCTTAAAGTGAGAATTGCTAACTCTACCGATAGTCTTATGCAGGATTACATCATGAAGAACATTGTGATGGATGAGAATAATGCCTGGCCGCCTGCTGTCGGTAAAGTTGACTACTTGGTAGGTAAGCATGACAATTATTGGACTCAAGGTGAGGTGGAACGATTGTTGAAGATTCACTTTGACAAGGAGTTCCAGGTACGCGAAGGCTACAGCTATACCTTACGTTATTACTTCATTGAGGATTTGAATTCTGGTTATCAGTTCACTTGTAATGGTAATGCTGATATCATCATCAAGATTGTGCCTGACTATCAGGTTTGGACTGGTGGTGCTGATAATACCGACTGGAGTAATGATGAAAACTGGCGTCGTGCCGACTATGATGAGCTGTATGCTGGCAATGGTACGGATCTGAGACATTACCTTCCTAATGGAAAGCAGGGTGATAATCCTACTACCACAAACTTTATTACACCAGCTGACCGTAGTCGTAAGCAGGGCTTTGCACCTCTCTATTGCACGAACATCCTGATGATGACAAGTGAAAACTTCGGTCAGGTTTATTCAGGAACTACAACAACAGTGAAGGTGAAGCCTGCTTCTGAGCTTTATGATGATGGCGATGAAGTTGTAAATGGAGTGAAGACGGGATTCCCGGCTCTGCGCCCAACAGCTTCGCCTCTTATCCGCTATGACTTCCAGACGCATGAGTGGGTACAGGATAGTATCACTGCACACTCTGCTTGGACATATCGAGCTTTGGGTGATATGGTGACTGAGCTGTATAACGACAATGTTTGCGATAGCATCGCTTTCCAGTCGGAGACGGAGCTCGTCAACGCCCACCTGCTGAATTATAATAAGGCTTGGGTGGAGTTCGCACTTCCGAAGAACCAGTGGCACCTCGTGAGCTCGCCACTGCAGGGAACACTCTCGGGTGAGTGGTACGCCCCGACCTGGAGTGGACGTCAGGAGACCACTTACTTCGAGCCTATCACCTTCGACGGACTGCCAGTGGCTTCTATCACTAGTGCTACAGGTACCTACAACCTCGGCTATGACCGCTTCGCTCCCGCCGTCTACCAGCGTCAGTGGGATAAGGCCAAGGCTGTACTCTATGAGCGTGGCGCAGTGTGGAGTGCCAACGATGCCAGCCAGACCGAGAATCTGGGTGAAGGTGCACAAGGTGATTGGACACCAGGACAAGGACATGATTTCGAGTGGCAAAGTAACAATGCGGACGAGTATTTGAATCGCTTGGTCTACAAGCCCTTCGGTGAGAGTAAAATTAATGTGGCTGTCCGAGGCTCGTGGAGTGGTGCTCACAACGACCATACCGTGCCCTACGACAATGGTGGCTTCAGCGTGATGCCCATTAACAACTTGAAAGCCCATAACGAGGAGGACGTAAAGACGATTTTCCGTCTGCCGAAGGATGACCAGTATTATGACATTTGGGATTGGGGTAAGAGTTATGTTCTCGAAAGACGCGTGCGTGTGTATATTAATGATGGTCGTCCAATGCTTGATGGTGCCACTGCCACAAACACTGTGACATTGAACAACCGTGGTCGTCTGCGTTCTGACTTCTTTGCAACACCTATTGAAGGTACTGCAACAGCAACGAATCCTACGGGTACCTTGCCTACAACTTATGAGGTGACGCTGAAGAATGAAGGAAAGGGTAGTATGGGCTACTTCCTGGCTAGTAACCCGTTCATTAGTGGACTTAATATGAAGAAGTTCTTCGAACTGAATAAGGACTCGATCTACGCCTACTATCTGGTGATGAAGGGTAGTGATGTTGATCCGAATGACGCATCGCTGACCACCTCATACCTTGCCACGCAGCCTTCAGGTTCTACATGGAATTGGACTGATATGAACTTTGCTGGCTTCGATAGTGGTACAGGTACTAACCTGCAGGGCGACACAATCGTTCCTCCACGTTACGCCTTCTTCGTCAAGAAGAAAGATGTTGATGGAAAAGACTTGAACCAACTGACCCTGAAGTACACCACCGATATGATGGTGCATACTCCTAGAACTGTTCCCTCGGGAAGTTCTACTGGTGGCGGCTCACGTCTGTGGATGACAATCAGTGCTCAGCGCGATGGCAACAGCAGTGAGGCCCGTGTGATGAAGAGTTCTAATGCCAGCAATAAGTTCATGCCTGAGGAAGACCTCGAGACGTTCGTCGTGAGTGACATCACCTCTAACATTCCCGTTGTCTATACGCTGACAGGCCGTCTGGCAACGAGCATCAACCGCATCCACGACTTCATGGTGCTGCCTATCGGTATCGAGAGCAACAGCGATGAGCCTGCAACGGTCACCTTCCAGGGTGTCGAGATGCTTGGCGACAGCTTGATGCTGTACGATGCGAAGACGGGTGAGGCAGTTCCTCTCCACTCCGGCTTTACAACGAGGATGCCGGGCCGCACGCAGAACCGCTTCTTCATCGTTCAGGGCTCGAGCCTGAAGGAAGCTCTCGCAGAAAGCAATCTGCAGATCTTCGGTGAGGACGGCATCATCGTCGTGACATCTATTACTGGACAGCCTATTACGGATGTACGTGTCTATGATGCCGGTGGCCGACAGGTATATGTCGCCGCACCTGGCCGCAATGAGCACCGCTTCCGCCTGTCAAAGGGCATCTATGTGGTGAAGGCAAACACCGAGGATGCAAGGCAGGTTAAGAAGATCAGCAACTAAGCTTGAAACACTGACAAATATAAAAAAATGTGGAAGTCGCTATGACCTCCACATTTTTTTGCATCAACAAGACGTTCATTATAACTACCTACTTACCACTGCTACTTACTATACTTTCGGAAGCAAGATAAACAACAGCAGCTGCACCCTCACTACGGATGCAGCTGCTGACTATAGGAGCGTTATCAGCGGATGATAATTTTCTTTACTGAGCCATCACTGCTTGTGATGATGTTCAGGCCTCGGACTGGTGCGTCGTGGCGGCGCCCGTCAAGGGAATAGAAGGCATTGGGATGCGGGTTGTGACTGATGCTGCTGATGGCGTTGTCCTCTTCGCCTGTAACGTGGGCACGGGCAGCGTTGACAACGATGCCTGTAGGACGATAGATGAGCATGGCTGCAATGTGGACGCGCTGCTGGTCCTGCAGCAACGGGTTGTCGCTCAGGTCGATGGTTGTGACGAAGTGCTGGGGCTCGTCGCTGACAATGGGGGAAGTGATGCTGCCCGTGATGCCACGCTCGATGCAGCTGGTGGCTATGGCCACGTGGTCGTAGGCATAGTCAGTGATCAGGCCCGGCAGTTCGTAGAAGGTCTGCATATATGGCAGGTCTTTCCATTCGGCATTGCCGCTGTAGTTGTTCTTCTGTGCCCAGTCGTCGCCACTGCCCGTCAGTCCGTCCTGCAGCACGACAAGAGCCAGGGCATAGTTGCGCTGAGTCGTTGAGAAACGGAATGTGGTGGTGACTACGATATCGACGATGGCAGGCTCGCTCCAAGTGGCATTTACTGTGAGGTCGGCTTCGCAGGGCTGTGAGAGCGTGTAGCTGACAATGTCGGTGATGGGCATTCCTGACAGTCCGTTGTATGGGTCTACCACATCCTCGTTGCGATTGATAAAGGCACCGGGATAGGAGTCATAGTTGGGCTTGAAGGCATCATAACCAGCTATCTGCATAGGATCGCCGCGATGGATGGCAATGCCTACGAACCTGTCGGGGTAGAGGTCAGAGAGCATCTGCATGGCAGCCGTGCCTCGTGGGCACCAGGCGCACCAAGCCCCAGTGAACTCCTCCATGACGGTAGCCCTCCGGCCTTGGGCAGAGAGTACTGCCACGGTGCCTGAGTGGACAGGTTCGGGTCGCTCGTTAGCCTCACCATTGACGCGGTCGATGCGCAGGCTGCAGTCGGCGTTGCCAGATTGTGCCGGAGCCACGACGCTGAAACTGAGAAGTTGGGCCGAGAAGTTGGCGATGGGAGTCTCGAAGTCGCAGTGGCGCGGCTCTCCGTAAGGCTCGCCGTTGACCATCAGTTGGCAGTCGATGCTGCTGACGGGCTCGGTTCCCATAGCGCGTACAGGTATGCTGATGTCGGACACGGCTGATGGCTCGCTGATGATATCGATGAACGATCCGCCGACGGCAGCATTGGCAGGGATGTTGTCGCCGCTGACGGCCACTTGCAATGCCAGCATGTAGTCGGCTGAGAGATTCTGCCAGCTCTGGTCTGCCGTAGAGTAGTAGAAGCATGCATGGTCGTTGTCACCAGAGGCAAAGGCCGTCACGATGGGTCGTTTCTCCTCGTTGCGGTCGGCAGCTCTTACCTTCAGACTGAACCCTACGTAGAGCCCGCCTTCAGGAATGACGACAGGCTCCTTCAGCTTTACTTCGTTGAAGGGAACACCGCCATCCACAATACCCTGTAGGCGTGCATCGAGAATACTCACCTCAGCTATGTCGGCCTTACCGCCGTCGGCAGGCAGTTCGCTGCCAATCCACACCTTAGCCGAGCGGATATTGTTGGTGCGATAGACCAAGGGGAAGCGGATGGCCGTGATGGTGCAACCGCCGACGATGGGGTCGCTGCCATCAATGTGCATAGCGCAGTTGTAGTTATAGGGCTTGTCCTCACCGATTGAAGTGGTGGTGAGGTCTTCCGTGTAAAAGCCCCACCACACCTGACCGTCGTCGAGTTCGACGGCGGCCTGTGTGGCTGAGGCTATGAATAGCAGTATGAAAGACAGCAGTCTGTTCATGGTCACGCTTTCAATGTCGTTATCTGATGTTGACCTTTATGGCCTTGCCGTTGGAGAGTTTCACGATGTTGAGACCCTTTTTCGGAGTGTCGAGCAGCTGTCCGCCGATGTTGTAGCGGGCCGTCACACGGTTGTTGTTGCTACCCGGAGCCGTGATTCCCACAGCTGTTTCGTCGAGCATCACCTCTGCAGCGTTGGCTATGCTGCCATCCATGAGGTTGATGAGCAGTGCCACGAGCTTCAAGTTCTTCTTGTCGAGCACTTCCTTCGTGCTGATGTCGAGCGTGGTGGTGTAGTTCTGCTCTACGGCATTCTCAATGGTATCAATGCTGCCGTCGATACCGTTGAGTGCACCCCAGGCACCGCGTACTATGTTCTGGTTTACAGGATTCTCAATGGCGGCAGGACCAGTGGTGTACTCCTTCAGGTCGTCGTCGGGGAAGAGCGTGTTGTTCTCGGGCTTATAGCCGGGCCATTCCTCATAGTCGGGCGAGAGTGCGTTAGCCTGGGTGGTTCCTTCGTAGCTGACGTTATCCTCGGTGAGTACGAAGCCGATGGCATAGAAGGGATCGTCGCTGTTGAAGTAGAACGTAGACGTAGTGCTGGCCTCAATCTTAGTCATGTCCTCGTCGGCCCAGCGGGCGGTGAGGCCAAAGTCTGCTTCACAGGTGCGGCTGTTCACTTCGTCGAACACCTCGTTGGTGCGGAAGTGATATTTGCCGTTGCTGTCTGCGCCAGTACGACCATAGTAGGGGTTCGTCTGCAGCTTGCGGTCGAAGATGTAGACGGGCAGTACTCCGTTGGTGATGGTGAAGCCCGTGTCGTCATAGTCTTCGCAGGCCATCGGGTCGGGCTGGTCGTCTTTAGTACTGAAGTGGGCGTTGATGGCAATCATCTTGTCGCCAGCAGCTTCCTTCAGCAGCGGATAGGCTGCCATAGCCAGTACCTCGCGCGGGTCGTCGATGGTGGTGAAGGCCTCGTAGACGGTGCGGCGTGTGCCTTCCTTGCTGATGGTGATGATGGTGCCTTCACTCTCGTTGAGCACGTTCTCGGCATTAGCCTTGCCGTTCACTTGGTCGACGCTCAGTACCACAGGCGTAGCTGTAGGATCACTGGGAGCAGTCATCTGGATGGTGAAAGGCATCATCTCGTTCAAGCGTGTCAAGGGCTTGTCAAGTACCCAGTGGTAGGTGGCAGAGTTGTCGCCTTCGGTATAGGTGAAGTCGATGTCCTTCACGAATCCGGCGCCGTTGGTCAGGGGAATGTCCATTGACAGATCTCCGCCAACCTTTGCCGTCAGGATTCCGATGTCGCCCACCTTCACGCTGCCCTGAGCCTCACACTCGCTGACGTCGAGAATCAGGTCGAAGGCCAGGTTGCCGTAGCCGAAGCCATACATGTTGAACCAGAAGGGGAAGGTGCCGCTGGTGTAGAGCCAGTAGCCGCCGTCCATTTCTCGGGAACCGTCGTAGATGGTGAGAGGATAGTAGTCGCTGTTCTCGGTCATCTCTGTCTGGGTGAAGGTGTATCCCACGTAGAAGTTATTGTCGCCGATGGTGTAGGGCGTGTCGAACATGATGTCGGTCATCTGGCCGCTTGCCATCCCAGAGAGGTCGGGAGCAAAGTTCATGATGTCGCCAGTGGTGTAGTCAGCAGGCAGAGCGGCCGACACCCATACATTGACATCCTTCACATGAGGCACATTGCTGATCATCAAGGTTACACCCTTCAGCTTGCAGCCCTTCAACAGATTGGCCGGCACAGCGATGCCCTGGGCAATGACCTCGGGCTGCCATCCCATGCCGAAGGTTTTGACAGGAGCAGTGGGATAGCCCCAGTAGATGGTGTTCTCGTCGGCAGCCTCGCGTGCGGGAGCCTTTGCTAAAAGATTGCCCGTGTCGAACGTTGTCGGAGCGGGCTGCTTGGTGAGTTGCAGCTGCTGGGCGTTGGCCTGCTGCATACCTGCTGCTAATACAGCACAAAGTAGAAATCTTCTCATAGCTTAATTTGTTTGGTTTATTATTAGTGAAATGAAATTAATACGGAATGGTGTTTTTGCGTCTACAAAGGTATATAAAAAATGCCATACTATGAGGATTGACTCGAGATTCTTTCTGCGATTAAGGATATTTAACGCGAAATGGTGCAAGGTTTCTTGATTCCGACGTTTATTGAGAAAAACATTTCTATATATGATTATGAGTATGAAAACACTGAAGACTTTACTGATGCTTGCTGTGCTCTTTCTCGCATCTTGTGAGAGCACTGATCCCGAAGGAAAGTGGGACTCTATGATATGGAAAGCTGACGTGCCAGTACAGAAAACGGATGGTTTCTATCAAGTTCCGGCAGCAGGAGCGGAGCTGATATTCTCGTGTCAGAACTATTCCTTCCCTTGGATTTCTGATGCGGAGTCGAACGGGGAATACTTTTTCCCTCCACGTGAAGAGAATGACTTCCATACCATAACGACCGACTGGTTTAGGGCTGAAGCAAAGGGTAACAAACTCCATGTAAAGTTTGAAGCGAATGGAACAACTAAGGAGAGAATCGTGAAGCTAACAGTCACGGCTGGGGATATCTTCTATACCTTCGGGTTCAGACAGTCTGCTAACTAAGAAGGCTACGGCGGGAAGGAGGATGGCTTTCTTGGTCTACCCCGACAGCCTTCTAGGTCTACCCCGGCAGCCTTCTTGGTGTACTTCCGCGGCCTCTTTCCTATGCTAGAACGGCTTCTTTCGGGTACAAAAACACCTTTTCGGTTGAAATGTTTGGTGCATTGGTGTTTTTTTGCTAATTTTGCAGGGCAAATGTGTACGCAAATAGAACAATATTAATAACAATAAAAACAAAGAGAAAATGAGGAAGATGAAATGCTTAGTGGCCGCCATGCTAGCTACAATGTTCACACCTGCTGTGTGGGCAGCCGATGGTGACACATTCACGGCTGAGACCGTTGAGGGAGTGACTATGAGCTTTAAGGTCATTAGCGAGGCTGATAAGACCTGTCAGGTTTCATCTAATTGTATCGATTGGCAATACACTGGTACTGTGACTGTGCCTGCAACAGCCAATGGGTACACTGTGACAACTATCGGAAGATTCGCTTTTAATGAGTGTAAAACCACGAGCATCATCCTTTCCGAGGGTATCACTACCATTGCCGATAAGGGCATTTATTCTGCTTATTATGTTGTCAGCATCACTCTTCCGAGTACATTGACAAGTATAGGAAGTCAAGCATTTGAGCTTTGTGAACATTTAACGAGCCTCACTATCCCTGAAGGCATTACGACCATTCCTGAAAAATTTGTCTACCAATGCGATAATCTGACCACCGTGGAGATTCCTTCGACTGTGACAAGTATTGGAGCTAGAGCATTCAATGCAAATGCTTTGACTCGCGTAGTAATGAAGGGATCAACGCCTCCAACTGTCGATGGAAGTGATGATGATAATAATAGTTTCCCTTTTCGTTATAAGATCACTCTCGTTGTTCCTTATGGAAGTTTGGAAACCTATCAGAATATCCAATATTGGACTGAATTTCAAGCTATCGACGACCTGAGCATTTTCACAGCTACCACAGTTGAGGGTGTAGAGATGACCTTCAAGAGAATCAACGAACACAACTGTCAGGTAGGACTGGGCAGCGGAGCACCAGCCATCGATGGTACCTATACTGGCAAGGTGACTATTCCTGAGCGGGTGAACGGATTGATTGTGAACACGATAGCCGACGTAGCATTGAACGGCTGTGCTTTCACTGAAATCGAGCTGCCTGCCTACATCTCCTATATCGGTGACAATGCCGTTGCCAATTGCCGCTCACTCACCAAGATTACGGCACACATGGCGACTCCTCCCACTATACATGATCTGGCCTTCTCGGGACAGAGCTATAATGCCACGCTCTTTGTGGACCCCGGCAGCATAGATGCCTATAAAAGTGCGGATAACTGGAAACTGTTCCCGTGCATTGCTCCTATTCTCAGCGACCCCAAGGCATTCGTGGGTGTTTCGGACAATAAGAACTATGTGATTTACAAGGTTATCAGCGAGCAGGCCAAGACCTGCCAGGTGGGCTTAGGCAACATAGACGGATTAAGGGCTATTGACCAAAGTTATACTGGTTCCATCACCATCCCGGCTACTGTCAACGGCTATCGGGTGACGGAAGTGGCTGACTATGCATTTCTTCAAACCAATGTGAAGACAATCACCCTGCCCGAGGGTTTGACCAAGATTGGATCGTTTGCCTTCAGCCAATGCTATAACCTGACATCACTGGTTGTTCCTGAGGGAGTGGCCAAGGTGGAATCCTATACTTTTAATAACAGTAGCAAATTGGAATCAGTCACTCTGCCCAGCTCACTGAAGAGTCTGTCTAATTTTATGTTTTATGGCTGTTCGAGCCTTTCCTCTGTGAATATTCCAGATGATGTGACAGCAATACCTCGGAACAGCTTTTATGGTTGCAGTGCGCTGACTAATATCATACTGCCTTCAGCCACTACCTCCATCGGGACTGCCGCCTTCTTCCAAACAGCCTTGGAAAGCATTCTCCTTCCCTCCACCGTCGTAAGCATCGGCGACAATGCATTCAAAAATTGTAACAGTCTGGTGACTGTCTATGCATGTATGGAGACACCACCTGACATCAATGTTGACTGTTTCACTAATAGAACTAACGCCACGCTATATGTGCCCACAGTGTACAAAGAAGCCTATGAGGCAAAAGACTATTGGAAGGATTTTCAGATCTCCGAAGAACTGGTGGCTTACACAGCAGAGGGCGTGCTGATGCACTTCCGCATCACCAACGAAGGGAACAAGACCTGTGAGGTGGCTAAGGGAATACGTGCCAATAATGGCGCAATCAGTTACACAGCTGCCATCCCCACCTCCTATGCAGGCTATGTCACCATTCCCAGCGAGGTGCTAGGCTACACCGTGACGAGAATTGGACCTCTTGCCTTTAGCGAGACAGGCTTGACAGGTGTCGGCATACCTAACACCGTCAAGAGTATTGGTTATAATGCTTTCCACAGCACAGAGATTCCCAGCATGATCCTTCCAGAAGGGGTGACCCAAATTGATAAATGGGCCTTCTATGGCTGCACTCAGATGGTGGCCGCCATGCTGCCCTCGTCGCTGACATCCATTGGCGAGGAGGCATTTACCAACTGCACAAAGCTGGTTTTTGTGTCCATACCAGGAAACACGACGATTGGAACGGGTGCATTCCGAGGACAGTCAGAAGAGCTGCATCCTCCCATTCAGAGCCTTATGATGGGCAATCCCAATCCTGCGACCTATGCTAACCAAGTAGGCAAAGCTGCCGATGCCACCCTTTATATTCCCCGTGGCAGCAAGCAGACGTATCTGGATGCAGGTTGGACTGGATTCAAGAACATCATTGAGACCGATATGCCCAGTGGTGGTATAAAGGGTGATGTCAATGGCGATGGCAAGGTGACGGTCTCAGATGCCGTAGGTGTCGTGAATATTCTCTTAGGACAATAACTTAAATAACAACCTAATTATGAAAAAGCTTTTATTGCCTCTACTGCTTATGTTAGCAGTCTCTGCCAATGCTGCAGACAACAACCCGGTGTTAACGATTGAAGGTGGTCAGGTGCAAGGCGTCTTGGCCGACGACCATCCCGATGTGTATGTCTATCGTGGCATTCCCTATGCTGCGCCTCCTATCCGCGAGAACCGCTGGAAGGCTCCACAGCCTGTCGTTCCTTGGAAGGGCGTGAAAATCTGTGATACCTTCGGCCGTCCGAGCTATCAGGCTATCCAATATACTGGTGGCTATTACACCGAATGGGGCTATGGCAAGGAGGCTGCGTTCAGCGAGGACTGCCTATATCTGAATGTATGGACGAAGGCTCCCGGTCAGGTGAACAAGAAACTGCCTGTTGCCTTGTGGATTCATGGTGGCGGCTATCGTGAGGGCTTCGGATCGGAGCCTGAGTTCGACGGACAGGAGTGGGGCGCTAAAGACGTGGTGCTCGTCTCGATCAACTATCGCCTCGGCATCTTCGGGTTCCTCTGTCACCCCGCTTTGGCTGAGGAGAGCCCGAATCATGTCTCCGGCAACTACGGTATCCTCGACCAGATTGAGGCTCTGAAATGGATCAAGAAGAACATCGGCCAGTTTGGTGGCGACCCTAACAATGTGACTATCTTCGGACAGAGTGCCGGTGGTGGCAGCGTGCGAACGTTGTGCGAGTCGCCCTTGGCTCGTGGCTTGTTCCACAAGGCTGTCATCATGAGTGCCCAGGGTCTGAGCATCCCCAATCCTAACGGTGGTGGCATGATGGGCGGACGCTACAGCGGTGGAAGCATCGAGGATGCAGCAGCCAACGCGAAGAAGATGTTTGACTGGGCTGGAATGACCGACCTGCAAAAGATGCGCCAGGCATCGACGGAGACCGTCTTCGCTCTGCCCACCATCTATCAGCAGGTGAACAGCGCCGGCCAGCAGCAGGGCGGCGGCATGATGGGTATGATGCGCATGGGTATGGGCTATATGCCGATGATCGACGGCTATGTCAGCGTGAAGAGCTTCGACGATGCCACCCGTGAGGGCACCCTGGCCGACGTTCCTTATATGATTGGCTTCACGCTGAACGATATGGGCAACATGGCTCCTAACATTGCCGAGTTCTGCAAGGTTCGTGCACAGAAGGGCGGTAAGGCTTGGGCTTATCAGTTTGCCCGTCCGCTGCCCGACGATGGCAGTCATCCCGAGGTGACTCAGCGTCTGCGTGGTGCCTTCCATAGCAGCGACCTGTGGTTCGTGTTTAAGAGCCTGAAGCACTGCTGGCGTCCCTGGACGAAGGGCGACTGGGACCTGAGTGAGAAAATGCTCACGGCATGGACCAACTTCGCCAAGTATAGTGACCCCAATGGTAAGAATGGAGGCGCATGGGCTCCCTGCACGGAGCAGAATCCGAAGTTCATGGTGTTTAAACTCAACGACAAGGACGTTGAGGCCTCATTCTTTGGCGAGCCGGAGACAGCTCCTCAACAGGGTTTTGGCTTCCCCGGTGGCTTTGGTGGGGCTGGTAGACCTGGGGCACCCGGCAGCGGAAGGTAATAGAAATGTGAAGCGATGAAACGATTCTTGTTATTCCTGACAGCTTTAGGGGCTATAGCCACAGGTCACGCAAAGAAAGTGAAGGTGACCATCGACGGGACGGTATGGCCCCCGCAGACAACGTTGTATCTCATCATCAATGAAGATACTGCCCATGCTGAGCGCCTGTCTATCGTGGACGGCAAGTTCTCGAAGACGGTGGAGGTGGACCGCAATGCTTTCATTCGTGTGCACGACTGGAAGGAATGGCCCGAGCGCAGTCCCTTTGTGCTCATACCCGACAGCCGCCATATCACCATCGACTGGAACTCAGGCTCCATACAGGGTTCTAGGCTGTCGCAGAAGCTGAACACCATCTGTTCGGAGATCAGGAAAGCCAGTCCTGAGGGGTTTCACGTCGATGTATTCTCCGATGATCCTAAGGCTTGGCGTGAGGCTCAGGAGGATGCCAATCGCGTGCGAGCCAAGATGCTGATGAACCAGAAGGAGATAGCCAAACGGCATCTGCTTGAGAACCGGGACAACATCTGTGCCGTATGGATAGCCTATTGCTTCCCTGAGCTTCTCGATGGAGAGCGCGATGTTTTCGTCAGCCACATGAAACCCAAGTGGGCCAATCACCCCTTGATGAAGATGAAAAAGGTGTAAGGATAAAAACGATTCAGCCCCCTCCTCAGAGTGAGAAGGGGGCTGAATCATAGATAGAAAGATGTGCTATCCAAAGAGCTTGCTCATGAACTGGCGGAACTTGGAACTGGAAGGTTCCTGAGCATTGTCATCGAGTAGCGAGGCCACTACGATGCAGATGTTATCGTCGCCAGGCACTTCAAGGGCTTTCCGAAGCAGGTCTTCTGAACATTTCTCTGTGTTTCCCTTACAGTCGGCCAGTATGTCTCGAATTTGTTCGTTGGTGCAGTAGCCGCAGAGTCCGTCGGAGCATAGCATGAACATGTCGCCTGGTTTTATTGGGCTGACTGCGATGTCGGGTTGTACCTGCGTGTCGAAGTCGCCCAGTCCGCGAGTGATGATATTGTTGTCGGGATGCTGGAAGGCTTCCTCCACCGTCAGTTCACCGCGGTCGATGAGTTCCTGCACATAGGAGTGGTCTTTGGTGAGGGGCAGCAGTCCGTCGGCATCGTTGTAGCGATAGCAGCGACTGTCGCCACACCAGGCAACAAAGGCCTTTTGTGCGGTGAGCCAGCAAACGACGATGGTAGTGCCCATGCCAGCTGTCTCAGGATTGTCGAACATTTTCAGGTTGATGGCCTCGTCAGCATCCTGAATGGCTTTGACAAGCAATTGCCGGGCAGCTTCCTCGCTGGCAGCAGCCTTGACAAGTTGCTCTCCGCTGAATGCTTTCTTCACCGTTTCGATGGCTATGGCAGAAGCCACTTCACCGGCATTGGCTCCTCCCATGCCGTCGGCTACTATGATGAGTGTTCCCTGAGGCCCGAGTGGAATATAGCCCTTGGTGTGGTTAAGGTTCCACTGAGGAGAAGAAAGGTTGGGACAGAATGCGAAGGCATCCTCGTTGTTCTCTCGCCCGCAGCCTACATCGGTTTTTGCATATATGCTTATTTTCATGGCGCAATCAGATGTCTAGGTGATCTCGACGAATGGGAGGGGTGACGGTTTTCGCCTTCTTCTCCTTCATAATCACAGGTGCCTTTGGCGTGTTGGCGACAGGCTTGTTGTAATCCAGTTCGAAAGTGTAGTTGGAGGGTGGACAGCCTTCCTCCAGTATCGATACGATAACGTTGTTGTTGCCTTCTTTGAGGCTGTTGACCTTCCACTTATAGCGGGTCTCAGAAACCTTTTCTACCATTTCCCAACTGACGTTCTCGGTAATCAGTTTGCAAGTGTAGGGATACAGGTCTTCACCTGGCAGTCGCTCGGCACTGATGTTGGTAGTGAAGAAAAGTGCCCCGTTGGAGATGGAGGTTTCGCTAATGTCCACGTTGTAATACTTGTAGTGCCAGGCATCAGCCTTGACGCTCATTATGGGTGTACGCAAACCCTCGTGTACGATGTAGAGCGGGTAGGTGAGTTCTGTCGTCTCATCGTCGGGAATGGACTGCGGCACATTGAGCACGCAGTTATACTGCACGTAGTTGCCGATGTCGGTATTCTTGGTCTCTTTGGAAATCTTGTCGATGATGCATCCCGTTTGGTTATCCATCTCGATGTTGGTAGCTCTCGGATTGATATATGAGGGCATGTCGAGGCGTATGGTGGTGTCGAAACGCCTGTGGCGGAAGGCTATGGGATTGCTTTTGTTTAGGCTGAGTTGCAGCTTGTCGTTAGGATGTATCTGCAGCAGTCCGCACTTATCGTTGAGCATGACGATGGCTTTGTCACCCGATATGTAGATGACCTTGTCGAACTGCGGAGGCAGAATCTCTTTGCCGTTCAACTGAAGATTGTATTTTCCGTTGGCTCCTTTCTCTGACTGAAGCATGGAGTTGTCGAAGAGAGCCGATACCGGCTTACTGGCGAATTCACGCCGGGCTCCATCGTGCTTGATGGCGATGGGCTTGAGCAGAGCATCGAAGACGATCTCGATGTTGCCGGCACGCCCACACTTGGCACGAAGGAAGGAGGAGTCCTCCTCGCTGACGTAGCACTGGCCGAGGTCACCGTCCATCTTGCCTTGATTCTTGATATTGTCTTCGTCAGGAGTGGCATAGAGAGGACGTAGCTCCTTGGTGGATGCTTCGAAATAGTATAGTTTATGTTTTACAGAGATGACGGCCAGTCCCTCGTCGTTGACTGATGAGATGAAGTCGATATCGCCACGTCCGAGTGGCTTGCCCTCGCAGGTCAGCGGCACTTCCTTCAAATTCTTGTCGATGAGGATGTAGTAGGGGTCTTTCTGTTTACGGATGTTCTCATAGGTGTAACACGAGGCGAATCCTCCAGAGAAGGGATATGCTCTGACGTACTGGGTATTGTCGATTTGTCCGTTGGCATCCATGTAATAGAAGTAGTAACCGTCGTGTACAAGCAGATGTCCGTCGTGGAACAAGGGATATCCCCAGCCCAGCTGCACTTTCTCAAAGGGTAGGGAATTGCCGTTGGAGTCGTAGATGCCGGTTATGTATGCGTCATCCTTATTGGTGGTGACCACGAATCCGTCGGAGTAGGAGTTCACCAGGTCCTTTGTGGTGAGCAAGCGTCGTCCGCTGATGCTCCATAGGGTTGTATTGATATTGGCTGAGTCAGCAATGACGATATTGGCATCGGCAGGCAACTCGATGTCATCATAGACGGGAGGCACCAGCCACTGAGCTACCTGAGCATGAGTGGAGAGTGGAAAGAGGAAAGTGGAAAGTGGAAAGAGGAATGCCCTAAATATTCGTTTCATTATGTAAACCTTTAACGTTTTAACCTTTTAACTTTTTAACCTTTTAACCTTTTGCCTTACTTCGCTCCGATTCTTTCAAGTCCGTTGTTGATACGCTCAAGCAAGGCGTTATTGCCTGATAGCTGGGCCCAGTCTTTGGCAACAAGCAGGAATTTCTTGCTCTTCTCCAAGTTACGCTGGAAGATGGCGTTGGGCACTTCATAATAGCATGCCAGGCGATAGGCTGCCTCAGCATTCTTGGCAGCGTAGGTGGAGTCCTTGAGTTCAAGCATGGTGGTGAAGAGTGCCACGGCTTTGTTGCTCCAGCGGTCGCTAGTGGGCAAATATTTACTGTCGCCACTCTCGAAGATATCGATACCTAGCATTTTTTTGCGTGCTACCGATACGGAGTCAGAGAACCATCCGTAGGTGAAGGCCATCTCATAGATGGCAGGCGGATATTTGATGCCGCTGAGGCTGTCCATCATCTCGGCACCAACTTTTACGCTGTCGGGGATGGTGCTGTTGAGCAGGCCGATGGCTTTTTCGTAGACCACCTCGGGAGGAGTGCTTTCCTCGGTGACAATCTGTACCTCAGAGTCCTTGAGGAGATAAGTGACTCCTATGCCGATGAGCAGGGCGCAAAGGGCGATGATACCTATGATGAGCCCTGTCTTCTTTTTCTTCAAGGGGAACTGATGTGCAGCAGCGGCCTTACTGATATAATCTGCTGTTGGGCGTTTCTCAGGATCGATGTCCATACAGGCATGGATGAGACGCTTGATATCGCTGGGCATGTTGGGCAGGTCTGGCATGGGCATTTGCTGTTGCACTTGGGCCCATCCTCCCTCTTCGCCGAAAGGTAATTCGCCTGTTACCAGTTCGCAAAGCGTGGCTCCCAAAGCCCAGATGTCGCTGGCCTGGTTGGGCTCTGCACCTTCGTTGAAGCGTTCTGGTGACATGTAGGCCATGGTACCACTACGTTCTTCTGCCTCCTCGTCGTTGTTGGAACCTCCACAGTCCTTCGCACTGATGCCAAAGTCAGTGATGGCATAGTTGAGGTTATCGTCGATAAGCACATTGCCCGGCTTGATGTCCTGATGGATGATGGGGGGATTAAGCGCATGCAGGTAAGCCAATCCTGACGATACGTCGCCGATGAACTTCCACATCACTTCAGCATTGGGCATGTTGCCGATGAGCAGGTCGGAGGATCCGAGCTTGCAGTACGGCAATACGAGGTAAGGCGTTTCCTGATAGATGGAGAAGTTGGTGGGATGGATGAGGTTGGTGTGATGGCAGTTGTACACAATCATGTACTCCTCGCGGAACCGCTGCTCTCCTTCGATGTCAAGTGCATTCTGTGGGCGGTAGATCTTGATGGCTACGATAAGCCCGAGTGCTTCGACCTCATCATCATATAGTTTGGTAAGGTCTCCGACTGTCGAGGGGTCCTTGACGGTATTCATGTCGAGGGCGAGCCAGACGTCGGCAGTGCCTCCATCTGTGCTCAGTGGGCGGATGAGCTTATAATGATGGTCAAAGAGCTGGCCGCTTTCTGCAATTAGTTTTAAATCAAGCATCTTATGAAAGATTTTTAAGTGGTTGTAACGATATAACGTTATTTCGATATATCGGTATGTCGTTATTTCGTTTGTTATTTAAGAATGAGCTTGGTGCCTTCGTATAGTTTCTCAGAGATGTCCATGCGGTTCATCTTAGCGAGATTGGCCACCTTGATGCCGTATTCCTGAGAGACGGAGTAGAGCGTCTCACCTTCCTTGGCATAGTGGAAGTCCTTAGCACCTTCGTATTTCTTTTTCTTCTTGTCGAGGAAGACGATGTCACCCTCATGCAGTTCTTCTTCAACTACTACTTCATTGAACTCCAGAAGCTTGTCCTTGGGGATGTCATACTGCATGGCAATGCTCGAGAGGGTAGTGCCAGGATAGAGGATGGTACAGCTGATGTCGTTGATTTCCACTACATAGCGGGTAACAGCCTGAGTGACAGTCTGCTCCTCTTCCGACTGTTCTTCATCGTCCATCTGGCAGTCGGCATCGAAGGTGGGGGCGTTGTTGACGGTTTGCCGCACGATGACAGTCTTGCCTGCGCGGAGCTTCACGCCTCCGTTGATGGCATAGAGGCGGTAAGTATCAATGAATCCGATAAGAGCAGCAGCGTAGTTCTTTGCCGTTGCATAGCCTGCCCTCTGCAGTCCGATGGCCCATCCGCGATAGTCATAGATACTCTTGGAGAAAAGACTGCGATAGCGAGATGAGTTCTTCAGCACGAGCGAGTGGTCGCGGAAGGACTCGGCAGCCGAGGCATAGACGCGGAAGGAACTCTTCTGCGGCTCGTCGTCCCATGCCTTATAGACACCGCCATTCCATCCGCCGAGGGCTTTCACGCCGAAATGGTTGTTGGAGTTGCGTGTCAGTCCGCTCTTGCCTGCTCCAGACTCAAGGATACCTTGTGCAAGGGTGATGGGAGCGGGTATGCCATATTGACGTTCCTGGTCGAGGGCAATCTGCTTATATTTGTCAACGTATGCAAGGATATCGGCCGACGACTGTGCTTGTGTGACTAGCACGACCGTCAATATCAGCGTGATGAAGGATAGGAAACGTTTCATTCCTCGAGGTTCTTGAGTTTGACGATGATGGGCATGGCGATGCACGACTTGTTGCGTATGCGCTGGTAGATAAGATGGTCGTAGCTCATCTTCCGGGCATGCTCGTAGTTCTTGCGATCCTTGAACTCAATGTCGATGTAGAGTCCTCGCTGGAGGCTGTCGGCACCTCCCGCTCCTTCAATGTTGATCTTGATGAAGATGCGCCGGAACTCTTCCTTGCCGAACTCTGCCAATAACTCCTTACGTAGGAAGGCATCGATGTCCATGCGTGTGTAGAGACGGTCGTTGGTCAGGGCATAGTAACGCAGCTGCTCATAGCGCTCGTCGGCTGTAGCTTTGTCGGCTCCTCCCATGGCGGAGACGACGATGGGCGCCTTTTGTTCGAGACCAGGATTCTTTTTGTTCTCAAGCATGTCGCCAGTGCGTGGCGTGTTGCCAATGCGCCCCATAGTGGTGATATAGCTGACACGTGTTGACGACGTTGGAGGATACTGGCTCATATTCTTCATGACGTAAGTGCCGCTGTCGAACTTGAAAGTCTCGTTCTGCAATCCCACACTCTTTCCCAATTTGTTGATGGTTTCGCGCAGCTGTCGTAATACCTCACCGTCCTTGATGCCGTTATACTCGATGAAGGCATAATAGTCGTCGATGAAGCGGTTATAGAGATTGCGCACGTCGCGATAGAGGTTGCCGTTGTTATAGCATTGAGCGTCGAAGTCACGCACGATGATATCATCAGCAGTCATGTTGAAGCCCTGCCGATGACTGGCTGTGCTGGTCTCCAGGATACGCAGAAAGAAGGCATCGTCGATATTTTGCAGCTTGGCGATGGGCTGTGCCTGTGTGAGCATGAGCGAGTTGACATCGATGTTGGTGACGGGCAGGGTGTTGAGCATGACGTCACAGTTGTCAGGCACATTATATCCCTCTGGGAAATCCAGGCGTAGCCAGATGGTAGCGGGCTGGAAATAGTCGAGCACCTCGCTCTCCAGCCATTGCTGGAACTGCCGTGGGTAGGGACGTGGCTTGAACATGTCGCGGTCGATGGCCTCATCGGTGATGTAGAGCAAGGCTGCATCGTTGATATTGAGCAGGCACTCCTTCCAATTCTCGATGAGTGAGAAGAACTGCTCCGAAGCCTGCTGGGCATCGAAAGGCTCTGCCATCTCGATATTCTCCATCTCGTGCATGGTCGAGAAGTCGAGTTCCTGTCCTGTGGTAGCTACATACACATGTTCAGGCATCATGCCATCAGTACCCTTGATGAGCAGTGAGAGTCCTTTCAAACAGTCTACTTCTGTCGCGGTCTTGATACCTATCCAAAGACGGTTGGACTTCTCCATGCTGATGTTGATAGCATCATTGCCGTGATGGAGGTAGCGCTGATTGAGCAGGTATAGACCCGTATGTGGCAGTAGCGTGGTATTGAAGATCGGGATATAGTTGAGGGGTGTTTTGCTGTTAGGATTCTTGTAGCTATAGATGTCGCCTGACCCTGTGTTTGCCAGTGTGTTGTCTGTACGAGGCTTAATCTCAGGTTGTATGAGGCACACGGCAGGCATGGCTTCGATGTTCTTTCTGGGAATAAAGTCCACGCAGAAGCGGTCGACGATACGCTCTGTTGCTCCGTCGACGTAGTCTTGTATTTTCTGAGTCTCGCATACCAGTGCCACGAGCATCATCTTTGCTACGGGATCCATCTGCTGGAAGTCGATGGGCTGAGCAGAGAGCTGCCCCAGTGCTATGACGGCATCATTGATTCGTTTTTGGAGTTCTATATCCATAGGATGTAGTGTTTTCTGTGATTAACAAAGGGCGGGGCGCTATCTATAGCGCTTCACCGTGGGCTCAATGAGGAAGACAACCACTTTCCGGTATGGGACAAGCGTGCCTAGGCCATCGTCTAGGCGTCCTTCTACGACAACATTGACCTCGTATTTCGATGCCACCTTTTTCCTGCGCATGCTCTTTCCCTCAGTTGTGTCGAGTTCTATTGAAACGATAACGTTCTTGAGCATGGGCTCATAGGTGGCCAGACTGGTGCGAATGCTGTCCTCGCACTCCTTTTTCGTTACCTCGTTGTAGAGTCCATTGGCAATCTTACCCGTCTGGCTGATGTTGAACTCGCGATAGTGTACGTTAGCATATTCGTGGTTCCAGTATTCAAAGCCAAAGTCAGGGTCGGCTACGAACGACCCTCGTGGCGTGAAGACAATGAGTTCGACGAGGTTGTCGAGCATACCTATGCGGTCAGCGATGTTGCGGTCGAGGCATAGGCTCGGCTCCTGATAGCTGAGGGGTGTGCTGATGAAACTCATATGCGCTTACCGTCCCAGATACGGCGTGGATCGGGCTTGGGTTCTGGCTTCGGCTCTGGTATGGGCTCCGGCTTAGGTTCTGGCTTCGGCTCAGGGATGGGCTCTGGCTTGGGCTCTTCCTTCTTGAGCAGACTGAACTTCTCAATCTTCTGGGTGATGGCATAGCACATGCCCAATCCCTGCTTGATACGGATATAGACGTTGCGATAGTTGTGAGGGGCACGTGCATAATTGCGGAATACCTGGGCATCCTCCAAAGATAGCACTTCGTCGAGCTCGCAAGCCATGGTGAAGGCTCCCACCACACGTTGCACACATGACAGCAGCGATTGTGGAGCCATGAGCTCATGCTCCGTATTGGCCTTGACGAGCATCTGCATCACCACGGGCCAGTAGACGGTGATGGCAGCATGGGCACCCGTCTCAATCTGGGCACGTGTAGACTCGTCGATGTTGCGCAGCAGGGAGATGAATTGAGCATGCAACTCCTCGAACCTGGGATGAGAGACCAGATAGAGGCAGGGAGGCACAAACTGCACATTGTCTTCCCGCCAGCCTTCGTCGTTAACGATGCGTCCGATAGGCATGGCATTGTCAGGAACAGCCGTCTTGGCACTTACCAATGCAAAGGAATAAACGGGTTCACGATATCCGTCAGGAGTGTCGCGCCATTCGTCGGGGCTGACGTTGATGGTGAGGATATATTCCTTCTCGTCTTCATGGCCGGGAATCTGTACGCGACCGTCGAACGTGTTGGTGAACTTCGTGTCGAAATGCACATCTACGAGGTAGCCGCCACGGGTGATGGCCAGACAGTCGAGTGCTTCAACGTCGACGAAGCCCTTGGCAACGCTCATTTGCAGCAGGAACGGTTTGGTGGAGGGCAGCAGTCCGAAACGTCCTGCTGCACCCAGGATGAGTGCTTTGTTGATATGCTCGGCAGCGCAGGCATCGGCAGCCGAGAGCACCTCGTCAGTGAGGCGCATTCCTTTTTTCCAACTGATTCTTTTAGGCATATTGCTTTCTTAGATATTAGTGTTATAGTTCAGGTAATTGTAGAACACCTCGTCAGACAGACGCAATGGCGGATCGTCGTGGGAGATGTTGAATACAAGATCTTCCTCGATGGAAAGGAAATAGTCCTTGAGGAAACCTCTCAGCATCTCCACCTCGTCGATCAACTCCAGGAAGTGTTCGTCAGCAATGTCATCCGACCAATAGTAGATGTCGTAGGACATAAAACTGTCATCAAAGGTGTTGCCCACATAGCAAGCTCCAAGCTCCATGTCGAGTTGGTTCTCATAGCGAGGGCTTGGGTCGGTGAAAGTGTCTGTCTTGCGACTCACTTCCAACCGCATGCCTTCGTCCATGAACACCTTGCGCAGCATGAGGGTAATCAGCGTACGATTGCCCCTGATGTTCTTGCAGTTGGGCAGGAAAGGTATAATCTGGCGGATGAACCTGTTGGACTGCTGCTCTGGTGTGAGCGTGTCGCCTATGATTTGCTGGAGTACGATGTCGGCCTTGGCAAAGGGCTCGATTTTGGAATGAGCGTCCGTGCGCAGCCTGAGCAACAGCACATCGATGGGTGCGAAGAAGAGATAGGCATTCTTGATTTCCTCTTCCTGCATGTCGATCTGCTCCCTGAAGCGTTCCTTCTCCTCGTATTTCGGCAGGTTGTCGAAACGATCGATGGGGTGGAACATATACTCGGGCAGCGAGTTGTATATGCTGTTTCGTCCCACGACGAGGTGGAGGGCGCCAGATGACATCAGCTCGCTGTCGAAGATATCACCATAGGTGTTACGCTTGTGCAGTCCGTTGAACGACACCTTGCACGTACCTGTGGGATAGTAGGGCAGAAGCACCTCGACGTTGATGTCGGGTGGCAGCATCTGTGGTAATTCAGAATGCATCGGCTGTGAGTTCTACGTGGTATACTCCTTTTTCTGTCGACACTTCAATCACGTCGAATGGCGGGATGCCTATCTGCTGTAGGGTGAGCTGCTGATAGGGGAAGATGCTGTCGATGTTCTCAAAGAAGTTCTTGTGGATGAGTGTGCGATAGCTCAACTGACGCAATTCAGCATTCGACTTGATATAGTCGTCCAGTTTTGACTCAGGAATCATCACCTCGAACTCTTTTTCAGGTTGGTCGGAGATGACTTTGTCGATGAACTTGTTGTTGCGCATGTTGATCTCCACAACCTTTACATCCAGCACAGCTGGTAGTTTCTCCAATACATCAGCTACAGTCATGCTGGCCGATAACTCCTGACATTCAATGACGTCATCCCATCGCTCATGAGCCGGACAGCTATCCTTCCACGAGGCAAAACGATAGATGCTGGTAGTGCAGGTCATGCCTTCATAACGAAGCATCTTGCCTTGGAGAGTCTTGAAGGGAGGAGCTTTCTGAATGGCTTTCGGCTGCTGCACGGTCTTCAAGGGCTTTACCAACTGGATGAGCTGTGGAGCCTGCGGCTTCTCCTGTCCCTCTTGAGATTCCTGGTTTTCTGGAGATTCCTGTGTGTCCGAATTGTCAAGGTGTATGATCTTCATAGCTTCCTGTACCTGCAGGGCTCCGATGATAGAGGCACTGATGGGCGTGGTAGCTATGCGTCCATGCTCAGTCTGGGTACGCACCACGTCGGCACAACCCGTACGGAGCATGATGTTGTTGAACTCTTCACGTGACAGTCCACATTCGTAGCAGCTCAGTCCAGGGGTGTAGACCTTGACGGCACCAGTGAGGTTTTCGATGCTTCCGTCAATCCAGCTCTTGCCTGCCCGCATGGCCAGACGGTTGAGCAGGTAGCGGGCCAGACGGCTATCGAGGCATCCGATGATGACATCGACAGAGCGGTAGAGGCCGAATCCTACTTCTGAGAAGAGGTTGCCTACGATGGGCGTAACCTCTATTTGCGGGTTGATCTCGCGGGCACGCTTGACTACGATGTCAGCCTTAAAGGCATGACTGAAAGCATCCTCCTCACGGAAGAGTATGGAGCGTGTGAGGTTGGAAATCTCGATGCGGTCGAAGTCGACGACATAGATGTGTCCTATGCCGAAAAGGGCGAGGTTCTTGACGACCTCATTGCCCAGTGCTCCCGCTCCTGCCACCAACACACGGGCGTTTTTCACCCTGTCCTTCTTGAACCAGGAGAGGAGCGTAAACACGCCTTCTCCCCATTCATAGCTGGTTTGAGGTTTGAGGTTTGAGGTTTGAGATTTTTCTTCCATGACTATGTCGTTTGAGGTTTGAGCTTTGAGGTTTAAGTTTTAGTAGTTCCAAATCTTAAACCTCAATACTCAAATCTCAATTCTTTATGATTCTACATATTCGAAGATAGTGTCGCCAATCTTGAACGTATCGCCATTGGTGAGTACGGTAGGCTTGCTGACGGGCAGCTCAGTGCGCATGTTGTAGAGCACACCAGGAGCAAGTGCCTTCAGCATGGGCAACGTCTTGGCCTGATCGATGTACAGCTGCACATGCTCCTTGGCCACCTTGTTGCTCTTCTCCCAGTTCATCTGCACCTCGCACTCGCCTGTGGCACCGATAGACACCTTGTTGCCTCCGCCGGTAGCGTTCATCCACTTGTGGATAGGAATCTTCTGACCAGCCTTCACACCATTCTTGATGATGAGGAAGTAGCGCTCAGCCAGCATTCGTACCGTGATGAGCGAAGCACCCAGACCACCACCATAGATGATGAAGTCGAGCAGCATGTTCAGCCATCCTACGTTGCCGATAGATCCGCTAATGAGTACCAGGAATCCGATGACTGCCGAGATGACACCTCCGAGGAGGGCGCTCTTCATAGGAATCGATGACTTGATAGTGAGGCTCAATGCTACACATACTGAGAAGAGGATGTATGCCGGCAGGGAGCAGTACCAGGGGATGTAGGTGGTGCCGATGGCAGAGAGTAGCAGGCAGAAGATGATGCCGCCTACGGCCATAGCTGCCATGCCGATGATGCCTGAGAGCAGCGACAGACCTACGATCTTCAAGTAGATCATTGCATCCTTCTTACGATATTCGTCGAAATAGCGGAATACGAGCGAGAGGAAGAATCCCAGAAGCAGTCCGATGGTAAGGAATGCCGAAACCTTATTCGTGCAGTCTTCCATCAAGTTCATCTTCTGCTCTTCGTTGGTGAAGAAAGCATTGGCGATGCCTGCTCCGATACCATGGAACAATCCACGACCCGTCAGTTCAAAAATCACCCAGCTCACTAGAGCGGCTAGGATACCTGCCAGCGTCTGATAGGTCTCACGCAGCGAAACCTTGCTGAACATCTCCTTCCATTCCACATGATCCTGGATGCCATCCTTACAATTCTGACCGTACTCCACGCACTTGTAGCCATTCTGCTGCCAGCAGCTGACGTGCATGATATGCTTGCACTTGGTCACCACCAGCTGTCCGGGCTCGATGTTCTGACGGCAGTAGGTACAGATGCGGCGCTGGACATTGGCCTCAGGCTCATACTTCTTGTAGTACTTCGTAGAGAAACGCTTCGACTTGACAAAGGGGATAATCACCTTCATGATCAGGAAGAAGAAGGCGTAGGTAAGCAGTGCGATGAGCAGTGCCACGAGGAACTTTGTGGCTGTGGCGGCTGCTGTCTGTTCCTTGATAGGCCAGGGAGTCTCCACGCTGCCGATGGTGTAGTCGGCACTTCCTGCTTCCATGCCTTTCCACTCGGCGCTGTAGTTCACCACGCCGATGTAGCTCCTGTCTTTTGTGGCACGGTAGGTGTAGGCGAAGTCGTACATGGCGTCTTTCACCACCTGTTTGAAGTCGGTGAGCACGCTGCTCAGGTCCTCAGAGGGCTTGTAAGAGCCTTGGCGGTCGGCAATGGGTGTTCCTTCATTGTCGCGCGGCGTCGACACGGCGTCGAGCGTCAGCTCTACGTTCTCGTCCACACCCTCACCCGTGTAGTAGAAAGCATACACCTTAGGTACCAAGTGTGAGGCATTCGTCTGATAGTCGGCCACCTCTGCAAAGGTGATGAACTCGTCGGCCGGGCGAATGTTGCCCTCAGTGAAAATGAAGAGCAGGTTCTTGTCCTTGGCAGCCTTGGCGCGTGAAGCCACGGTGGCATTGCGGCTGTAGCCGCTCTCTGTGCGTACAGAGTCCTCAAACTCTGCGGGATCAGAAGCAAACTCTGCCAGCTTCGAGTAGAGTGCACCATAGAAGTACTTGGCTTCGGAGTGCTTGTGGAACTGATCCTTGAAGGTCTTGAAATTCTTCTTCGTCACTAACTGCGTGGGCGTCACCTCGTCGCCGAAGAACGACAGGAAGACACAACTGTCAGGGGCGCTCTGCACCAACTGTCCCACGGCATCGTATATCTGCCCCTTGCCCTCTTCGGGAATGCTCAGGTCAACGAGCACAGAGAAGGTGAGGTTAGCAGGA
>JAEEGK010002124.1_pt1 | contig 49478 bp, 39 predicted proteins | sample 8958771 | NCBI WGS metagenome assembly JAEEGK01 (sample SAMN16246547, study PRJNA631951) | gut metagenome | biome: gut microbiome; feature: rumen; material: SC-attached | host: Bos | place: Iran: Karaj | collected 2018-10 | reverse complement strand
CTGTGCCGCCGCGCCTCTTGATCTCATCCATTGCCTTGGTCCTTGGATTGAAATGCTCAAATGATCCGGTGACACACCAGCTTTGACCCTGGAAGATCTGCTCCAGGACAGGTCCTTCCTCTTTCTCGTCTTCCATATGAAGGCCTGCTGAGCGCAAATCTTCTATTAATTTACGAACAGTCTCTGATTTCAGACCATCAATGATGGTTTCCGCTGTCTTAGATCCAATTCCCTTGATTGCAGACAGGGACTCGATGTCATTTTTGTCTGCAACATCCAGGAGCTTGTCCATGCTGTCAAAACCCGCGTCACAGACAAGGTCAACAGCCTTCTTGCCGAACTCCGGGATTCCGATTGAGACAAGGACATTCCTGAAAGGCGTGTTGAGGCTCTCCTGAAGGGCCTGCTTGATTGACTCTATCTTCTTTCCCTCGGTCCCGCCGAAGCCTTCGACATACCGCAGGTTGTTGAAGTCAAACTCATATAGCCCGTTGATTGATCTCACAAAGCCTTTGTCGTAGAGGATCTCGACGGTTTTCGCCCCAAGACCCTCTATGTCCATCTGGCCCTTCCCGCAGAAGAAGGCCAGCCGTCCCTTTGCCTGTGCAGGGCAGTCGTAATTGGGACAGAAGTGGTGTGCGCCCCTTTTCTCAAGGACAGAGCCGCAGACCGGACACTTCTCAGGCATCTGCCATGTGGTGTTCCCCTGCTCGTTCTTCTCAATCACATTCTCCACCGCGGGAATGACATCACCGCGTTTTGAGATGGACACTGTGTCCCCTATGGCAAGCTCAAGCTCGTTCACATAGTCCTGGTTGTGAAGCGTTATGTTGCGTATGGTGCTTCCGGAAAGCTGCGTCTCACGGATCCTGGCCATGGGAGTGACCCTTCCGGTCCTTCCGACCTGGACATCAATGTCCAGCACCTGAGTCTGCGCCTGCGGGGCCTCGAACTTGTATGCGATTGCCCATCTGGGATGATGCTCCGTGTACCCCAGATCCTCCCTTGTGGCCAGCTCGTTGACCTTGACAACAAGTCCGTCTATCTCGTAAGGCAATGCGGCCCTTGTTCCGGTCCTTTCCGCTATGGCTTCAGGAATATCATCAAAGCTTCCGGCCTGCCCCTCAAGGCCTGCCTGACCAAGACGCAGCTGTGCCTCTTCCTTTGTGCGGCAGAAGTATGATATGTGCGGATCGACCGGGAATCCCAGAGCCTTCAGCCTGCTGAGGATCTGGATGTGGTCCGTAAGATCCTCGGGCTCAGTCCAGAAGCCCTCATAGACGTAGATTGAGAGCGGCACCTGCGCAGTCTCGCTGCTCTTGTTTCTCCTGATGGTTCCTGCGGCAAGATTGCGAGGATTCGCATAAGGCTCGGAAAGTGTTGCGTTTATCTTCTCAAACTCAGCCTTCTTCAGGAAAACCTCTCCCCTCACGGCTATATCAACGCTCTCATTCAGCCTGAGAGGAACCGAGTATATTGTCTTGACGTTAGCTGTGACATCGTTCCCCACAAACCCGTTTCCGCGGGTTACCGCACGTGTGAGAAGGCCCTTCTCGTAGTAAAGGACTATGGAGAAGCCGTCCAGCTTCTCCTCAAGCACGAACGAGAGGTTCTCTCCTGTGTTCTTGATGGTCTTTGTTATCCACGAGAGTATCTCCGAGTCACTGTAAGCCTTGTCCAGGCTGAGGACCGGGATGGTGTGCTGGACCTCCGGGAAATCAGATGTGAGGTCGCTTCCGACGCGCTGTGTCGGTGAGTCCGGTGTACGGATGTCCGGGTGCTGGCTCTCAAGCAGCAGAAGCTCGTCAAAAAGCCTGTCATACTCTAGGTCTGAGACAAGCGGTCTTCCCTGCACATAATAGGCCTTCTGATACTCAGTCAGCAGGCGGCTGAGCTCCTTAGATCTCTCGATGTAATCCATGCACATATTTTATATCAATTCCGAAAGGTATTCCACTATTGTTGAAAAAACAGGACACGGGTGCTATTCTAGACCCATGCCAGACCAAAGCGACCTTTTCGACCTGACCAAGAAGCATCTGATCGGGCGTCTTGTAACATCCACAGTTTCCAGCGGACGCATTGCCGACATTAGCATGCCCGGAGAATCCCAGTTCAGGCACATGCTTGTCCTGAGCGCGGCTGATTTCGGAAGCCACTCCGGAGTGCGCGTCATGGACGAGGAATTCCCGTTCTTCGCCAGGGACGAGGTCTTCTACAAGGGCCAGCCGGTTCTTGCCGTTTTCGGTTACGACTCAGAGGATGTGGACCTGTTCTGCAAGCAGGTGAAGGTCTCCTACCAGATCAAACCGGATTCGGAGGACTACAGCGCACAGCAGTACGGAGCCCCGTTCATCTGGTCCTACGGCAACTCGGACGAGTATTTCACTCCCAAGGCAAAGACATTCAAGTCCACCTTTGAGATCACCCCGTTTCAGAACATGATGCTCGGGGACCAGAGGATCTTCGTGGCCCAGAAAGACGGCAAGTTCAACATCAGGCTCTCATCCCAGTGGCCGATCCATACAAGAAAGAGCGTCGCCGAGGCGCTGGGAATTGACATTGAGAACGTCATTGTCCATATCCAGCCCTACTACGCCCCTTATGACCAGCTTGTGATAGAGCCCTCGATCCTGGCATGCATAGCCTCGCTGGCATCACAGATCTCGGGAGAGCTCGTCCAACTCAGTTCACCCATGATCTCCTGGCAGCCCAGGATGATAATCGAGCATGAGACGGCATACCTTCAGGACGGGACAATCCTGGCAGACAGGGCAAACTGCTCGGTTGACCTCGGAGCATTCCCGTTCTTCACATCTGAGATATGCCACAACGTCCTTGCAGGCCTGATTCCGTCTTATCCTATGAAGGCCGCAGACGTCTGTATCCTGATCAACAGAAGCTCCACACCACCCTCGAACTTCTTCGGTGACCTGGGCTATGCTATGGCGCAGGCAGGAACGGAGAACCATTTCTCCCAGCTTGCAAGCCGCCTGGGAATGCAGCCCGGAATCTGGAAGTTCAACAGGGTCAACGACATCGGAGCTGCAGGACTTCAGCTTTGCGAAAGAGTCAAGAAAGGCTCTGATTATGACAAGCTCGGCAAATCCATGAAAGAGGTCCTTGAGAGCTCCTGGTATTCACGCAAATACGCGGCAAACACCCAGAAGCGCCTCTCATCCGTGAAGCTCAATCCGTCAATCAACTACTCCAGGGGAATCGGAATTGCCTGCGGAGAGAGCATCATGGGATTCTCCCAGCAGTTCAACGCCAGCGCCAACTACTCAATCACAATCACGATGAATGAGGACGAGACGCTTTCCGTCAACACCGGCATACAGGCAGACAGGTCAATGATGGCCATCTGGAAGGAAACCATCCGTAAATTCATCGACATCCCCGCAGAGGACATCATCTTCGTGGACCTGAACGATCCCGAAATCCTGGACCTCGGTCCCAGCGCCCTCTCCAGGAAGATAGGAATTGTCTCATCCCTGCTGATCAAAGCCTGCTCCGAAATGGCCCGCAAGCTCAGGTTCTCACGCCTTCCGATCTCAATAACCGCGGAGAACGAGGCAGAGCTTACCGATCCCTTCTACTACAGCGCAGGTATTGGCGCAGTTGCCATAGACCTTCACATAGACACCGTCATGCTGTCACCGATAATCGACAACATCTGGGTCAACTTCCATCTCGGTCATATCTTTGACATGGACAGGCTCCTGAACAAGGCAAGGCACACAATCACTGCAGTGCTTTCAGACATCTGTCCCAGATCCACTGCAAAGTGCAACATCGACATAAAGATCGACCAGGACGGCTCATTCTCCTCATCATCGCTCACAGCGGGACTGAGGGGCCTTACAACAGCAGCCCTGACCGCGGCGCTCTCTCAGGCCCTGGGTCATACGATACACAGGATCCCTGTGACAAGCGACGATATCTTAGGCATAGCCAACAAACATCCGGTTGAAGGAGGCAACAGATGAGACTGACATGCAACATCAACGGCTCACAGTACTCTCTTGTGGTGAACTCAGACAAACCGTTGAGCCAGATCCTCAAGGAGCACATCATAACATTCGCCGAGAACAGCCAGTGCATGGGTGCCTCCTGCGGGAACTGCATTGTCCTGATCAACGGTAATGCGGCACTGAGCTGTCTTGTCCCTGCCTTCAAGCTCAACGGGGCAAGCATACTCACATTCGAGGGCTTCCAGAAGACACGTTTCTGCCACGACATCGAGCGCGCTTATGCCGATGTCGGAAACCAGCCTTGCCCGCAGTGCTACCCGTCAAAGACAATCATAATCGAGTCCATCCTGAACAAGGTGGACAAGGAGAACCAGAACAGGATCAGCGGCTTCAGGGGCGACCAGACCTCCTCGGCCGCAAACGAGCAGGCGGCCCGAAGCAGAAGCGGAGCCGGAGCAATCAGCTCGGAGATGATCGCCAGGGAGATGGCAATGAGCAGCTGCCAGTGCATTGAGGTCTCAGACCTCGAGAAAATCATCAACCTGGCTTACAAATACAGGAGCAGACGCCGTGCCAGAAGGTCTTAGGTCCCCTACGGTCTTCACTCCCAAGACGGTCAGTGAAGCCATATCCAACAAACTCAAGAACTCCGATGCCCGCTTCTGGGCAGGCGGAACATACATCATGAGTCGTCCGAATTTCTATCCGAATCCGAACCAGCGCGATATCATCGCCCTCTCGGGAATCCAGGACCTCTCAAGGATCTACCATGCGGACCGTTACCTTGAGGCTGGCGCCATGGTGACAATCCAGCAACTTCTGACAATGGGAAGCTTCATCTTCTCCAAGGAGCTCTACAACGCCATCAACTCAATAGGAAGCTCTGTCATCAGGAACCAGGCAACATTGGGAGGATCGCTGTGCACAAGTGACATGAGATTCACCATGAGCTGCGTGCTCTCAACGCTCAACGCTCAGGCTGAGATCAGGATGGTCTCAAGAGCAGCCTCCTCCAGGTGGATCCCTGTCTCCAAGCTCTATGACAGGAAGGGAAACTTCCTCTTTGCAGACAATGCGCTTCTGACAAAGATCAGGATCCCAACCGATGCCACATCACAGAACATCTTCATCTCAAGAACGTTGGACTCTCCGATGCTCAACCCCTCGGAGGCTGTTCTGTTCGGCCTTCAGTACTCCATCCAGCAGGGAAGCATCGCGACTCCCAGCCTTTGCATAGCACTGCCGAGCTCCTGTTTCTACATGTCCCAGGATTTTGACAACCTGCTCTCAACAATCAGCTTCCCTATCACCGCCGACAAGATCCAGAAGATCTCGAGGCGTCTTGCATCGGACCTCAGGGTCTCTGTCAGGCAGAACACGGACCAGCTTCAGATCGAGAGGGCCGTCAGACTGCTTGAGCAGGTGCTGAACGAGATCAACATGAACTATCTGGCAGGCTGATATGCTTACGATGAGAATCACCGGCGGGAAATACTGCGGCCGCAAAGTCATCATACCCAACGGAGAGCTTGAGATCCGCCCGGCAATGGACAGGATGCGTGAATCCCTTTTCTCCATCCTGGGCCCCCTGGACGGAGTCTCCTTCTGCGACCTGTTCTCAGGAAGCGGCTGCGTTGGCCTTGAGGCGGCTTCCCGCGGAGCAAAGCTCGTGCACCTTGTCGAGATGGACCGTGCGAAGAAGCCGGTGATGGAGAAGAACATCAGTTGGGCGCTAGAGGACTGCGACATCAAGATATTCTTCTCCAATGTCCTGAAATTCATCCCCACGGCTCAAATCCAGTATGATATTGTCTATGCAGACCCTCCTTTCCCCATGTCAAACAAGATTCAGCTTGCAGAGCTGGTTGACAGGCGCAAGTGCGTGAAACCGGAAGGCCTTTTCATAATCCACTTCCCCACTGCCGAGGAAGGCCAGTGGCCTGAGAGAATAGGAGATCTTGTGCTAACAGACACCCGCAAATACGGGCGCAACATGATCAAGTTCTACAGGAACGAGGCCTGAGATATCCTAAGATCAAATGTAAGAGACGGTCTCTGAAAGATCCTTGCGTGAGAAATGATTCGGAAGGGGCTTTGCGTCATCTGCGGCATAACCGAGATCCAGAAGCATCAGGATCTCCTCGTTCTCAGGAAGGCCGAGACCCTCTTTGAGAAGATCCGGGTCAAAGCGGTTCACCCAGCAGCTGTCCACGCCCTCATCTGCGGCGGCAAGCACAAGGTGCGTGGCAACAATGGTCGCATCCTCAATGCCTGAGTTCCTTTTCTCTCCGGGATATGTGTAAACGTTGTTCCTGTCAAAAGCCACAAGAAGGACTACAGGTGCGCCGTAACGACACGGAGTCACCTTATCAACCTCAGAGAGCGCCTTCTCTGACTGAAGCACATAGACATGCTGCTCCTGAAGGTTCTTCGCAGTCGGTGCCAGACGTCCGGCCTCAAGGATTGCCAGTATCTTATCTTCCTCAACCATGCGGTCGGAATATTTCTTGCATGAATAACGGTCCTGTACGACTTTTCTGAATTCCATCTCTCTCCTCCGTCAGATTAAATATATCATTGTTTCAGAAACAACGGAAACTGCCCAGATAACGAATCTCAAATGATGTCTTTCCTGCCAGCTTGAGATATTCCTCATATGTCAGGCCTGAACACTCAATCACATAATTGTATTCACCCAGCACAGTCTTTGCCGGCCTGTCATGAACATAGACCAGAGACGCCCCCGCCTTGTCCAAGGCAGCCATGAGGGCGGGCAGATCAGAGGCGCTTCCCTTTGCCACGAACGCAAGCCTCTCTGATGTGACAGAGGCAGGCTCATCCTTTGACAGGACATAGAAACGTGTCCTGTTGCTCTCATTGTTCTGGATGCCGGCTGCCAGCACCTCAAGGCCGTAGACGTCAGCACAGGCTGCAGATGCTATTGCAGCACAGGATGGGTCCTTTGCCTCAGCAACCATTCTTGCACCCTCCGCGGTGCTTGAGACCTCAATCACCTCAGCCTGCGGGATGTTCTGCTCCATCCATGCCTTGCCCTGCGTTATCCCCTGCTTGTGGGAATAGACCTTCCTTATCCCGCCCAGATCAGAGCCTGGAAGAACAAGAAGGTTCTGGTTTATCGGAAGCTCGACCTCTCCTGTCACGGAGACTGTGCTCTGCGCTATCAGCTCATCCACATAGTCAATCACAGCCCCGCCTATGGTGTTCTCCTGCGGGATGACCGCATAATCTGTCTCTCCACGCACAAGGGCCTCAACCGCATCGTGCACACTTGCATAAGGCATGTATGTGCCCTGCTTTCTGAAGAAGAGCCCGCATGCCTCCTGTGTGTATGTTCCCTCCGGCCCAAGATAGCTGACAACAGCAGATGAATAATCAGCTGAGGCGTCGTACATGACAGCTGACGCATTTGTGGCGCATCCTGCCAGCACGAAACAGAGCACAATTGTTATGAACAATATGGTCAGCCTTCTCATTTCAATCCTCCGTCTTTCTCGATTTCCCTCCTGTGCATCAGGTGAATCCCTATATGACCAACGCCCAATATGACAACGGCAACTCCAAGGACAATGTTCTTCCCGTAAACTGCCAGAAGCATGAATGCAAGAACTGGCAAAGTGGCCCCCGCGACAGGAATCCCCAGAATACTGCTGTAGAAATCCCTCATGGTCATGGCACTTCTGAAATACCGAATCCAGTATACCTCATAGAGAAGCATGAGCGCAAAAGCCGCCAAAAGCCAGCATGACCAGGGAGACCATGGCCTTATGTTGAAGTCTGAGAACACAAGAGCCGCACATGTGACGGCAACCTCCCCGGTCCTCTCAAATCCCAGGAGGACCTTGTTCTCATTGGCTACATATCTCTCATAATCCTTTGGCTGTCTCTTTGTCCAAATGATATTCGGAACCATTAGCATGACCAGGAAAATCAATCCCACATACGAAAACCCGAAACTCATATTAGTACCTTTTCAGGAGATTATTATAAGCATTATCCATTCACAAAGAACAGATTATCTACCAAGAGGCTCATTTCCCAGGCCTCACGGTAGATTTTATCTACTAAACAGGTCTAAAAACAGGGTGCTCAGTAGATAACTGAGACATGCTCATAAAGAAAGGGCCGCAGCTATTATGCTGCAGCCCCGATAATGCTTTCTCAGAATTCAATCATTCTGCCTCATCCATGCTCTCAATGATTCCTCTGACGCAGATGTAGAACTGCTTTGGATCAACATACTTGCCGTTGACAAGTGCAGCCCTCGGTGTGACCACAAGATCCTTGTCCAGATCAAGCTCCTTGAAGGACTTCTCCTTGACATTGATTCCAAGGTCAACAAGCAATCCGATTGCGTTGTCATCGACCTTAAGTCCAGCTCCGATTCTTGAGGCAAAGAACACGTTGAACTTCGTGGAGCTGCTGTTCTTGGAGCTGTCAGCTGTATCCTTGACTTTGGTGGTGATGATATCAATTGCAAGGCCTTCTTCAGATGATGACTCCACATTAAGCACGATGAAATCTCCGTAATTTGCGAAGATTGAGAGCTTGTCATAGCCGAATCCGATAGCCACAGTGCTTGTGGTTGTTGTGGTGGTTCCGACAGTCTCGGACTCATCATCAAAAGCGATAGTGATGTCGAAGCCTTTCATTCCGACCCTGGCATTGACGGTCTCACCACCAAAGGTGACCTTTATGCCAAGGTTCAGCTCGTTGATGTAGAAGGTGCCGCTTGTGAACGGATTTCCGTCATCATCACCAAGGAATGCATCAAGATTGAGACCTGTGATACCGACACTGAAGCTTCCTGCTATATCAATGTCATAGACGGTATCATCCTCGTCTGTGATCTTCACTGAGGCATTCTTGAACTCTGCCTCAAGATGTGAAATGCAGTCGAGGAACACTGCTGAGGCGTAGTAATACTCAGCTGTGTTTGCAGGAACCTTGGCAAGCTCCAGTCCATCTTTGGAGAGAACGAACTCGTCAAGGTCAAAGTCTGTAATCTCAATACCGTATTCTGCTGAAACCTCATTGATAGTTGCAGAATAGCTGATCAAAGCACTCAGGACATTGTTTTCAAGTGTGGCGGTTCCCGCGAAGTCCTTGTAAAGGATATTTGCTTCAGGAACAGGCTGCTCATCAACTACAGTTGCATTAATATGAAGAGCCTCTTTTTTGTCCGGAGCATCGAACTCAAGGCTTCCGTTTGCAACGACCGTGGTCTTTTTCTCGAGATCCTTTGGTGACTCCTCTTCAAATTTCGTGATCAGAGACGCGAGGTCTGTGAAGACCTTCTGGATCACCTGTGCATCTGCATCATCGAAATTTGTTGCAGAACCACCTGCCTCTGAGGGGATGGTTGCTTCTGGCCTGTACGGCTCTACCTCATCCTGGCAGGAGACCATTGCGAAAAGGACCACTGCCATGGCTAAAATCGTGAAAAACTTTAAAAATCTGACTTTCATTGTTTTCCTCCATTGAAAATCTTTTCAAACGGAAAACAATTTACCAAACAAGTGGTTACCCGTCAAATATTGTTTTTCTGTCAAAAACCGGTGACATCACTGTTTCAGGTTGAAGTCAAACTTCCCTTCCTTGCATTTCTCATTGGTCTCGACAATCACATAGACAGGACCCTGGCTGACAGGAACAGCCGTGCTTGCGATCTCCTCTCCGCCCATTATGGTGAAAAGCTCGGTCTTTTTCCCGTCATGGTCAAAATAGACGGTGGCACTGCCGGTCTCAAGCTTTGCGGAGTACTCCAGAAGTCCTCCGGAGGCGCTATTGCAGTTCATCTTGAATGTCTTTGTGCCGTTGAAGCTGGAGAAGCTCATGTAAGAGGAATGCGACGTATTGGAATGCACGAACATCAGCGCGCTGTAGTGAGAGCTGTATCTGGTGCATCCTGCAAGGCACACCAGAAGCATCAATGCCAGCAATAAAGAGAAAACAGTCTTTCTCATTTCTTTTTCCTCTTACATCAGTAACGGATGATGTAATAAATCACATAAATCCAGCTGAAGATCCCGTGGAGGATGGCCCATCCGACTGAATGCCATGTGCTGAAACTGATCACCATTGCCAGCGCACTTCCGAAAGAGATACCTGTCTTGACTGAGTTCTTGACGATTGTCTGACTTCTTCCGTTGTTCTCGTCCATTGTAATTCTCTCCTATGGTTTTATTTCAATGCCAGGACCTGCCGTATCACGGCATGGTCGAGGCTGATAAGTCCCGGATCGGAGGCAAGGATAGCATCCACCTCATCGCGGGCAGATGCCATCATCGACACATCCTTCTCAAGGTCTGCGAACTTCAGATGCAGGAAGCCGCTCTGCTTCAGGCCGGAGAGCTCTCCGGGTCCTCGGATCTTCAGATCCTCCTCTGCGATCTCAAAGCCGTCATTGGTGCGCCTCAGCACTGAAAGCCTCTTCTTGCCGTCCTCTGTGATTGTCTTCTCATAGACAAGAAAACACCAGCTCTGAAGCGTGCTTCTTCCTACGCGGCCGCGTAGCTGATGCAAGGCGGACAGTCCGAAGTTCTCGCTGTGCTCCACAACCATGCATGTGGCGTTCGGCACATCTATTCCCACCTCCACAACCGATGTGGAGACAAGGTAATCAAGCTTGCCTGCGGCAAAGTCATTGAGAATTGCTATCTTCTCTTCCTCGGGAAGCCTGCTGTGAATCAGGGTTCCCCTGAATGCCGGGTATTTCTCAGTTGACAGGAAGCGGTACATGCTCTCCACATCCCTGAGGTCTGAGTTGCCCTCATCATCGATTCTGGGATAAACGAAGTAGGCCTGATGGCCTCTTTTCATCTCAACGCCCACAGCCTCATACATTTTGTCGCGTTTTGAGTCATCGACAAGGTATGTGATCACAGGAAGCCTGCCCTTGGGCATGGTCCTGATGGTGGAGACGTTCAGGTTCCCGAACACAGTCAGGGCAAGCGTACGTGGAATCGGGGTCGCGGTCATCAGGAGCACGTCAGGCTCTATTCCCTTCTCCAGAAGCGCACGTCTTTGCTCAACACCGAACCGGTGCTGCTCGTCAATTATCACATACCTGAGGTTGCGGTACTCCACATCCTTGGAGAAAAGCGCATGGGTTCCAATCAGAAGGTCAATGTTACCGGCCTTGAGCTGATCAAGGAGAAGCTGCCTGGGCCTGCCGTGGACCTCGCCGTTGAGGAACGCCACGGTAACGCCGGTGTCCTTGAACAGGTTTGCGGCTACCTGCGCATGCTGGCGGGCAAGAAGCTCCGTGGGGGCCATGAAAGCCACCTGAGCCCCGTCGTATATTGCATGAAGAGCGGAGACCCATGCAACAAGGGTCTTACCGGAGCCGACATCACCCTGAAGAAGGCGGTTCATGCTCTCAGGTCCGCTCATGTCCTTGCGTATCTCATCCAAGACCTTGACCTGGTCAGCTGTAAGCGTGAAAGGAAGGCTCTCAATGAACTTTGTCTCGGCGGCATAGGTCCTGCTGTCGATGGCCTGCCTCTTACGCTCCACAGGAGGCCTTCTCTTTGTCTCAAGCTGAAGGTAGAAGACCTCCCTGAAGGCCAGGGCTCGTCTTGCCTCTTTCAGGCTCTTATCGGATGAAGGGAAATGGATCTCCCTGAACGCCTTGTCCAGCGGCATCAGACGGTATTTGTCCATCAGGCTCTGCGGGATCTCGTCATCGATGTGGCCCACGATGGACAGGGCACCTTTGACATCCCTTCTGAGCGTTTTCTGCGTAAGGCCGCCGCTAAGGGCATAGACGGGAAGGATTCCCTGATCCAGAAGCATGTCACCTGTGACTATCAGGTCATCCTCCCTGACCGGCTTGAGCTCGAACTGCGATGCAGTGAGGCCTGTCCCATATGGGGTGACATTCCCGTATAGATGGTAGAAGGCGCCGGGGAAGACGGTCTTTGAGAGATATGTCCTGTTGAACCCCATCAGGAAAGCCTTCTGGTTGTTCTCGGTGTCACGCACAATTATCTTGACGTTCTTTCGGCCAGGACCGAACTCGCTCACGCTCTCCACGCGGACAAATGTGTTTGTCCAGCTCCCGTCATCGGCATTCTGACGTCCTATGCAGATGCGGTGGCTTCTGTCCTCATAACCTCTGGGAGTCATTGAGACAAGGTCGCACAGTGTGTGCACGCCCAGATTCTCGTAATCCTCGCGGGTCTTCTTACCCACACCTGTGAGAGTCTTTATGTCTTGTGAGAGCTCTCCAATGAACATACGGTCCTCAGAGCCTGATCAGGAAATTAACCAGAGCACTCACGCCCCACTTGAGCAGACCGTAAAGGACAATGTAGAAGATCAGGGATGCAATGACGACCTTCTGGTCATCGGCCTTCCTTTTTCCGAAAAACAGCCTGTACACGAAGCTGACGGGTGAGTCGATGATCGGATCGATGAAGTTGATCACATTGTTTGAGTTCGGATTGTGCCCGCTGCCTGCGATAAGCCTGACAATCAGGAGGATCACAAGGACAATCAGCAGGAAGGAGACAAGAGAACTCCAAAGTCCGTCGACAATGATGGCCAGTATGGTCCACAATGTGAGCCTGCCTACCTGCGAGAACAATGAGAGGATGCTCCTGACAAGGTTCAGGATCACAAAGGCAAGAAGCGGTGTCAGATCGATGTTCGACTTCCTGAGCCCCTTGACCCCCCTGAAAAGATTAAGGTACGGGTCACAGATCTTTCCCAGCACCATATCCACCGTATAAAGGACGGACGGATGATCCGGGTCCTCCTGTCCGAAGCCGTACTCATCAGAACCCCATCCGTTTCTTCTTGTGAGAATGACAATCCATGAGACAATGATCCTGATTAAGATCACTGCCGAATAGACTCCGAGAATACCTGCGATAAAAGAGCAGATGCCCTTAAGAAAGCTCATTTCAAATCACTCCGAATATACATCATGGACGCTCTGGCATTCCTTGAGCTCTGTGATAAGCTCACGGCTTCCGTCAACCTTGAACTTGTCTCCGGCCGCAATCCTGCGCACCCGTCCGTCGAGTTTGCCCTCATCATCGGTCCCCTTGTAGACGATGATGGCCACATCCGCCGTGCCGCGGTGTTTCCTGAGGACCGCCCTGATCTCACGCAGTGCGTCCCTTCCCGGATAAAGGCTCCAATCCAATTCTATCAGGACTCTTCTTGGCCTCTCCGGTTTCATCTGGTTGACATCGACAAATACTGTGTCTGCCGAGAATCCAAGATTGTTGTTGTATGTCTTGAAGCTGCCGCGCACCCCGATTATCTTTCCTGTGGACACACCAAGGGAGCACATTGCCCAAGTCTTTGCGAACACAGTGATGTCAAGGCGTCCGTTGTAGTCCTCAATGACAAGACGTCCCATCTTGCTGCCCGACTTGGTCATGACCTCCTTGCACTCGACGACCATGCCCAGTAAATCGTACTTGATTCCCTCGGTGAACCTCTCAGGCTTTGAGAGATCCAGCTTCACGCAGTTCTCCCAAAGTGTCTTGTGAGAATCCAAAGGATGGCCTGAAACGTAGAAACCAAGGTAGTTTTTCTCGATTTCAAGCTTCTCCATGAAATCGTAGTCAGGCTGAACCTTCATCTCGAAGTTGTTCACCTCCGCATCGTCGGCACCGAAGAGAAGGTTCTGTCCCATCATCTGGGCATCCTTGTCCTCCTTGACGGACTTTATGGCAAGCTCGTAGTTGGCAAGCAGCGTGGGCCTGTTATAGCCGAAGCAGTCAAACGTTCCGGAATTTATCAGACCATCAAGGACACCGGAGTTCAGGACCTTGGGATCACTGCGTCTTGCAAAGTCCAGAAAATCCTTGTACGGGCCGTTTGCCGCCCTCTCATCCAGGATGCTCTGGACCGTGGTGGCTCCCACACCCTTTATTCCGGCAAGACCGTAGATCAGCTTTCCGCCTATGACATTGAAATAAAGATCAGAGTCGTTGATGTTCGGAGGCAGAATCTCAATGCCCTGGCCTTTGACATAATCAAGGTATTCCTTGTACTTGTCTCCGGAACCGATCTCATTGGTCAGGTTGGCTGCAAGGAACTCTGCCCTGTAGTGACACTTGAGATAGGCGGTCCTGTAGGCAAGAAGCGTGTAGCACACGCTGTGGCTCTTGTTGAATCCGTATTTCGCAAACGGCTCAAGCATATGAAAGATGTCAGCGGCATGCTCCTCGGTGTGCCCCAGCGCCATTGCACCCTTAATGAACTTCTCACGCTGGGCGGGCATCTCCTTGACCTTCTTCTTTCCCATGATCTTTCGCAGTGTGTCTGCTTCACCTAGTGTGAAGCCCGCTATGATCTGGGCAACACGCATGACCTGCTCCTGATAGACTATTACCCCGTATGTCGGCTTGAGGAGGTTCTCAAGCGATGGATCGGGATACTGGATGGGGATTCTGCCCTGCTTGGAGTCAATGTAGCGCGGAATATACTCCATGGGACCCGGACGGTACAGGGAGACCATGGCATCCAGCTCGTCAAAACGCGTCGGCTCCAGAAGCTTGAGGTTCTTCTGCATGCCCGGACTCTCAAGCTGGAAGACCATCATGCTGTCTCCGTGGGAGAGCATCTCGAATGTGGCCTTGTCGTCATACTTGATCTTCTCGATATCGAAATCCGGATTTGTCTTGCGTATCAGCCTCTCGGTGTTCCTGATCAGGGTCAGTGTCTTGAGACCCAGAAAGTCCATCTTGACCAGGCCGCAGCGCTCGAGGTTGTTCATCGTGTACTGGGTTGATATGCCGCCGGACTTGGGATCCTTGTACAGCGGGACATAGTTCTTCAGGGCCGTCTGTCCTATGACTACACCGCATGCGTGGGTTGAGACATGCCTTGAGAGGTTCTCCAGACGCAGTGAGACGTCAAAGAGCTCCTCATAGACACCGCCGCGGGCACGTGTCTCCTGAAGCTCAGGCGAGACTCTGATGGACCACTCCAGAAGGCTGGTAACATGCTCTGCCTTTGCCTCGTCCGGAAGAACATCAAGGATGTACTTCGTTATCCTGTTGGACTCGTCGAACGGTATATCAAGCACACGGGCCACATCCTTGACCACGGCCTTTGCCTTCAGGGTTCCGAATGTGGCTATCTGACCTACCCTGTCCACCCCGTAATGTTCGGTGACATAGTCGATGACGCTCTGTCTGCCCTCGTAGCAGAAGTCAATGTCAAAGTCAGGAAGTGAGACACGCTCGGGGTTCAGGAACCTCTCGAACAGAAGATCATGCGCAATTGGGTCCACGTTGGTGATGTCCACACAGTATGCGACCATTGATCCGGCTCCGGATCCACGGCCGGCGCCTACGGGGATACCATGTGTCTTTGCCCAGTAGATGTAGTCACGGACAATGAGGTAATAGCCGTCAAAGCCCATCTTGAGAATCACTCCGAGCTCATAGCTGAGCCTGTCCTCGAGAACCTTCTTCTGCTCCGGGTTGTTCTCATAGCCCGGGTAACGGCGCCTGAGTCCTTCCCATGACAGGGCCGTGAGGTACTCCTTTGTGTCCTTGTACTGTGGCGGGACATCAACACTTGGAAGCAGAGGTCCGGGGAACTCGATGTCAAAATTGCAACGCTCGGCAAGCTCCACGGTGTTGGAGATCGCATCAGGATACTGGGAGAAAAGCTCGGCCATCTCGTCCGGGCTCTTCATGTAGAACTCCTGGGTGTCGAAATGCATCCTGTTGGTGTCTGCCTTCTTGGCACCTGTACCTATGCAAAGAAGGATGTCGTGCGCGTTGGCATCGGCCTTGTCTATGTAGTGGATGTCGTTGGTGGCAACCAGCTTGATGTCCAGGTCCCTGGCAAGGGTGACCAGCTGAGGAAGCACCTGGATCTCCTCGGGGATGAAATGGTTCTGGATCTCGATGTAATACCTGTCACCGAACAGGTTCTTGTACCATCTGGCCACCTCGTAGGCGCCCTCGATGTTGCCCGCAAGCAGTTTCTGCGGAATCTCACCTGCTAGACATGCCGACGTGCAGATCAGGCCCTCGCTGTGCTGGGCAAGTGTCTCATTGTCGATTCTGGGCCTGTAGTAGAAGCCCTCCAGATATCCGATGCTGTTGAGCTCCATAAGGTTATGGTAGCCCTTGTCGTTCATGGCCAGCAGGATCAGGTGGTAATAATGGTTTCCTGCGTCCTTGAGGGTGCGGCCCTCAGGGTTGATGTAGAACTCACACCCCGGGATGGGCTGGATTCCGGCCTTCTTGCAGGCGTCGTAGAAGTCAAGGACACCGAACATGTTGCCGTGGTCGGTTATTGCTAGGGCCTTCATCCCGTATTCCTTGGCCTTGGCCACATACCTTGAGATGGATGCGGCACCGTCAAGGAGGGAGAAGTCGGTATGGTTATGCAGATGTACGAATTCAGTCATTTATATTCCCACTAAGATACATATTTAATGTAACAGAAAAAGCGGGAACTGGAAACTGCAAAGAGGCCTTACAGCGCCTCTTGCGAATCAATAATGAGGCGGACGCCTGTTGGGTCTGGCCTCTGTGTCCATGTCCTCTATGCGCTTGTTCAATGCCTCATTCTGCTTCTCAAGCTTTGTGAGCATGGCCTGCTGCTGAGCCACTATGTCATTAAGCTCCCTGACCATGTCCTGAAGATAAGCCATGTCGGTCTCAAGTCTGATCATCCTGTCATTGTCACTCATCAGCGGCTCCTCATCTTTTGCAAACATTTGTTGCAAATTGTTGCTCACAGCAATTATAATATTCTTGAGAAGGCATATTCAAGACAGGAAAGAGAGGGCCGTAATGAAAGGAGAACGCGTAGCACAGCTTGAGCTGATACTCAGAAGCCATCCGGAAGGACTCAGGAAATCCGACATAGCGAGACGCATCGGCGTGCACAGAAGCACCATAGGGCGCTATATCGATGAGCTCAAGCAGTACAGCAACATCTACGAGGACAACAACCTGATCAAGATCGTTCCCCGCAACGATGACGAGCCTCTTGCCCTGAGCGTATATGAGAGCCTTGCCCTGAACATGGGCGTGGAGATGCTTCTCAACAACTCGGAGTTCAGGACCCCTCACCTCGCATCCGGACTGAGGAAGATCGCCATGGGCATGCAGGGCTATGCTCCCAAGGTCAGCAGCAACATCATGTCCATAGCCGACCAGATCGAGGCAGAGGCCAACTCCAGCACGACCCATCAGAACGAGGTCCTGGAGGTCCTGATCGATGCCTGGGTCTCCGGCCGCATAGTCAGGATAGTCCACTCCAACAAGAGCCAGGCGGATGAGGAAACCGAGCTTGCCCCGTATTTCATCGGCTTTGTCGAGACCGAGAGCGGCCGTAACCCCGTCACGGTCACTGGAAGGCTGCGTCACACGACAGAGATAATCACGCTGGACATCTCACAGATCAAGAGCGTCTCGATCCTGAATGAGACCTACACCATTCCTGACAACCTCAAGGCGTTCAGGAGGATGGAGAGTCCAGCTGATCCGGAATATGTCGTTGATACAATCCCTCTTGTGCTGCGCGTGCACCAGAAGAGCGCCCTTAACTCATTCGACACCCTCTCCCACGGCAGCATAGAGACTGAGAAGCAGCCTGACGGCACACGGATCTGCCGCTTTGATGCGGAGAACTCAATTGAGCTGATTTTGCGCATCATACAGTGCGGAAGCGCAGTCGAGATCCTTGAGCCTGCCAGCTTCCGCAACAAGTTCAAGGATTATCTGGAGAACATCCTGAAAATCTACAGCTGACCTCAGATCAGATGCTTTACAAGCGGACCGTATTTGTCCTCAAGGGCCTTGTTGAACTCATCTCCGCCGGGAAGATTGGCGCTCTTGAACACAGGCGGGACAATCCCCTTCTTTGCCAGAGCCTTGGCGACCTCCATCTCGATGCAGTTCATTATAAAGCAGTTGCAGAACGTTGACGTAGATCCCATCTCCGCCTCACAGCCCTCAACCTTTGTCACGGCATCACCGTACGGCAGATGGTTGTTGATGTAGATGTCCGCCTCCTCAAAGAGGTTCTTGTTGCTCGGATGCCTGGACCTGGCACCTGCGGGGACGTTCCTGGCATAAGGCTCAGAGGTCACGGCTATGGTTGTAACACCCCTTTTGCGGCATTCAAGGACGGCGTCTATGGTCATTGCATTGATTCCGTAAGCATTGACTATAATCATGACTTCACCGTCTTTTTTACCTACTTTATAAGCATCCAGGACACTGATTGCATAACCCGGGGTCCTCTCAATGACATTGGATCTCTTTGCTCCTGCAATGAGGTTTGTTCCCGGATCAAGGATCGGGTTCCATGCCGCAAGTCCTCCGGCCCTCCACAGGACCTCCTCCACACCCATGTTGGAATGGCCTCCTGTTCCGAGGATATGGACCATCCTGTCATTCGCGATCGCATTTGCGATCACCTCGGCCGCCTTTGCGATCACAGGCTCCTCTTTCTCGATCTCTGTGATGATGTCTCTTACTGTCTTAGCGTAACGGCTGATCTCACCTGCCATATAAAACCTCCGAATCAAAGATGTCTCAGAATACCGAAATACTTGTCCATGCCTGCCTGGTTGGACTCTGTTCCGCCGGGGACATTGCCGCTTATCCATACAGGTGGTTTCACACCCCTCTCCGCCAGGATCTCACATGTCTTGGCATTTATCGAGTTCATGATGAAAAGGTTCGCGATCGTGGATGCCGGCGAGACCTTGAACGGATAGCCCTCAAGCTCCACCACTGCCTCTCCGTACGGCGTATAGCTGTCAATAACCACATCCGCAAGGTCGCAAAGGTTCTGTCTGCTCGGGTGCCTTCCCGGGAAGTCCTTGGGGATGGACCTGCTCAGGCTAGGCGATGTGACTGCAATGAGCTTCACTCCCAGCCTCCTGCATTCCGTTGCCGTGTCTATGGAGCATGTGTTTATACCGTAGGCGTTGAACTGGATCATGACATCGCCTGGCTTGACCCTGTAGTACCTGAGCACGTTCTGGGCGTAGCCCTGGACCTTCTCACACCAGCGTGTGGCTCCGTGCTCACAGCTGAGGCCCGGATCAAGGATCGCATTGCATGGGATGAGGTTTCCTGCCCTGTGGCACATCTCAATCGCCACCATGTTGGAATGACCGCCCGAGCCGAACACGTGAAAGATATTGTCGCTCTGCACAGCATCTGCAACCAGAGTCGCAGCCTCTGTGATCTTAGACGCCTGTTCATTCATGATCCTGTCTATCAGAGAGCTGACCGCATCATGATACTGCCTGATTGTTTCCATGAGACCTCCTTAATCCCTGAGCTCCTTTGCCGGGACAAGAAAAAGAGTTGTGATGAACCCTGCCGCACAAGACAGGCAGAGCCCCAGAAAATAAAACAGCATGCTATGCAGAGCCGAACCCCTGCCGGCTGTCATGAGAGGCAGCGCCAGAAGCCCTGAGGGGCCCCATCCGGAGGCAAAAACGTGCATGAGGACCATGAACGCTCCTCCGAAGCCTGCCCCGATGCATGCTGATATGAATACCTTGAAATGAGGAAGAGACACCCCGTACATCAGGGGATTCCCTATCCCGAGCATTCCCGGGATGATTCCTGCTATAGCGTTCGATTTCAGATTATCATTCTTGATTTCCGATGACTTGAATATGACACACAGCCCAGCACCGACCTGGCTTGCCCCTGCCATGGCTATGACAGGAATCAGCGAGATATGCCCGAAAGTCTCAAGCTCAAGCGCGTAAATCGGAATCAGCGCGAAATGCATGCCCATCAGGTTCAGAGGCAGGAACATCGCGGCGCAGATATAACCCGTCAGAAGCCTGACGATGCTTGAATCGTTGAATATGAGGAACTCAATGGCCTTGCATACAAGACCTGTAACAAACCCCATGGCAGGCATCAGGAGAAACACGAACGGAATGAAGCAGATCAGAAACGACAGGATCGGAGTCAGGACATATCTGAGTATCTTGGGCAGGATCCTGTTGAAGAGCTTCTCCAGGTTGCAGAGGGCCCAGGCTCCCAGTATCACAGCCATCACCCCGCCGCTTCCTGTCTGAAGCACCGGATACCCCAGAAATCCCGTAGAGTTCAAGCCGACTATCTCGGAGACGACGTTTATCCCCTCAAGCGTCGTGGCCATCCCCAGTATCCCTCCCAGGATCGGGGTTCCTCCGAACCTCTTGGAGGCAGAGAACCCGACCCATGCGGAGAGGAAAAATGTGAATGCCGTGTTGATCATGCCCAGCATTGTGATCAGCATGTTGAGCACATCACGTGACTGGTAGTCTGGGATAAGCTCCTTCAGAAGCGAGCACACGCCCGCGCAAAGGCCAGCGGTTATGAAACCGGGAAGAAGAGGAATGAATATGTCACCAAGGGCACTGAAGAACCTCTTGCCACGCCTCTCCTTGTCCAAATTCATGCCTCCATCATACAGAGCGCTGTCATGACGGCACCCTCTGCAGCATTGTGGATAGGATCAATGCACCTCAGGCCCTTGTGCTCAAGGCCGATGATCCTCTCAATCTCCTCCCTGAGGGATGTATGATGCTCCATCAGGCCGCCCAGGAGGGCAACATCACAGCTTTCAAGACCCAGCTTGCGGGCAACACCTGCCACATCCCTGACCGCACACTCTGCGTTAGACCTGACAATTGCCCTGGCGACCTCATCACCCTTCCTGTATGCCTCATCAACATAGGGGGCAACTGCGGCAATTGCGCTTTTGTCATTTGAGTAGACATATGAGACAATGTCGTTGCCGTTCTTCAGGCCCATCTTCTCGGCAATGGCTTCTCTGATTGACGTGTCAGGTCCGCAGCCGTCAATGGCCAGACACACGGCGGCAAGGGCATCGCGCCCCAGTCCGTAACCGCTTCCGGAATCACCGATCAGATGCCCCCAGCCTCCGCAGCGCTCAAGACGCCCGTCCTTGGAGCGCCCGAAGCAGACGGAGCCGGTTCCTGCAATCAGGATTATCCCCTCCTTGCCGTCAAGGGCACCGGTTAGGGCAATCTCATAATCTCCGACAAGACTCCATCTGACCTTTGAGCCGGAGAGAACCGCGGAGACGCATTCCACCATCTTCCTGTTGCTTATTCCCGCGGCACCTATGCACAATGAGCGGCATGTACCCAGGCTGGAGAGATAACTGAGGATCTCCCTGAGAAGATCCATGAAGGCAGCCTCTCCTATGCTGTTTATGTTGAACGGGCCGAAGACCTTCTTGTCCAGAAGGCCTCCGTCCTTTGTCCTGCAGATGACCGTGGTCTTTGTTCCGCCGCCGTCAACGCCTGCGGCAAACTCAATGCTCATGAGATAGCCTCTCTCACACGGCCCTTTGAGGCCTCGAGGCGCTTAGCCGCCTCCTCTGCGGAGCACTTTGCAAGGATCATGACAATCGCACGCTTGACGCTGCCTTCCGACTTTGAGAGGGCATCAATCGCCTCTTCCCTGGAGACTCCGGTGGCGTCAATGACAATGTTCTGGCCTCTGACCTTCAGCTTCTCGTTTGACAGGACCACATCAACCATCAGGTTGCTGTAGCATTTTCCTGAGCCGACCATTGTGGCCGTGCTTATCATGTTCAGTATCAGCTTCTGCGTTGTTCCTGCCTTGAGCCTTGTGGAACCGGTCAGGACCTCAGGTCCAACAACGACCTCAATTGCAAGTTCCGCGCTCTTTCCGATGGGAGAACCCTCATTACAGGATATCGCAACGGTATGACAGCCCAGGCTACGCGCATAGTCAAGGCCACCTATTACATAAGGTGTCCTGCCACTTGCGGCAATTCCTATGACTGTATCAACCGGCCTGAGGCTTCTGTCCTTCAGGTCCTTCACACAGAGCTCCCTGCTGTCCTCGGCACCCTCTGTGGCCTGAACGAACGCTCCGGAGCCTCCGGCCATGACAGCCACGAAAAGATCATGAGAGACACCGAAAGTCGGAGGGCACTCTGAGGCGTCAACGACTCCCAGCCTTCCGCTGGTGCCTGCTCCCAGATAGAGGACCCTGCCTCCGTTGGCAATGGAATTCTTGCACCAGTCGACTGCCTTTGCAATCTCAGGCAGATGCCCCTTAATCGCCTCAGGGACCTTCGCATCCTCTCTGTTCATCAGCGTGACAACCTCAAGGCTTGTCATGCTGTCCAGGTTCATGGAAGCCTCGTTGCGGCTTTCCGTCGTCATTTTCCTGAGATCAATCATCTTGCTGTCTCCTCAAAGAAATACCTGAAGGCCTTCTCCACCGCAACGTCCCAGAAGTCCCAGTTGTGGATTCCGTCCCACTTCTCGAACAGGACAGATGCCCCTTTTGCCTTGAGCATGCCGGAGAATGCCTCATCCTGCTCACAGAGCCTGTCCTGCTTTCCGCATGCTATGTAGAAACGCGGGAGCTCCCCGGCGCTCCGCTTGTCCAGAAGCCTGTGGAGATTGCTGTCCGCAGGAATCCTGAGGCTCTGGCCGAACATCGCCTTATGCTCTGCCGTACGCTGCTCCGTGGTGTTGTTCACCTCATGCTCAAAGTCGGTCACCGCCGAGAACGCGGCGCAGCCGGCATAGCGCCTGGGAGTGTTCAGGACGCATTTGAGTGCCCCGTAACCGCCCATGGACAATCCCATGACATAGTTGTTCTCGCGTTTTGCAGAAAACCCGAACATGTTCCTGCAGAGCTTCGGAAGCTCGTCATGGATGAATGAGTAATAAGGGATTCCGAATCTCATGTCGGAGTAGAAGCTCCTCTGGACCTCAGGAATCACCACAGCCACATCATATCTTCTGGCATAACGCTCTACGCTGGTGTATCTTGCCCAGCCCGTGCAGTTGTCCGCAAGTCCGTGAAGGAGGTAGACGACCCTCACACTGGCGCAGTCCTTTGCCTCAGGAAGGAACACCGTCATGGATGTTCCCATGTCCATGACCTCAGACCTGAAGTCACATCTGATATGAGCCATCAGTTTACTCCTTTGGTGCATGAGGCGAAGTGCCCCGGACTTATCTCCTTGAGCTCGTGCTTCTGCTTGCACTCCTCTGTGGCAAACGGGCATCTCGGTGCAAAGCGGCACCCCGGTGCCGGATTGATCGGGCTTGAGACCTCACCGGTGATCGTCACCCTCTCCCTGTTTCTCCTGGAGAGGTCAATAGTCGGAATGGAGTTCAGAAGCGCCCTGGTGTACGGATGCACGTGGTTGCGGAAAAGCTCCGCCGACGGGGCATACTCAACGACCTGGCCCATGTACATGACCATGATCTCGTCACTTATGTGCTTCACGACCGCCAGGTCGTGTGTTATGAACATGTATGACAGGCCGTGCTGGTCCTGAAGGTCCATCAAAAGGTTAAGTATCTGTGCCTGGATGGACACATCAAGTGCCGAGACAGGCTCGTCACAGACTATGAACTTGGGATCAAGGATCATTGCCCTGGCAAGTCCGACACGCTGGCGCATTCCTCCGTCCAGCTCATGCGGGTACAGGTTAGAGTAATATCTGGGAAGGCCACACATCTCCATTATCCTGGAGACCCTGTCATCCATTTCCTTGGAAGACTCCTTCTCCTTTCCGCTCAAGACCGTCAGAGGCTCTGTGATAAGGGCTCTGATGGACATTCTTGGGTCAAGTGATGAGTATGGGTCCTGGAAGATCATCTGCATGTTCCTGTGGATCCTGTTCATCTGCTGGCGGCTGTACTTCAGGATGTTCTCTCCCTCGAACAGCACCTCACCGCTTGTGGCCTGATGAAGCCTCAGGACGGTTCTTCCCAACGTGGATTTGCCGCAGCCGGACTCTCCTACGACTCCGAGGGTCTTTCCCTCGAAGATCTTCATGTTCACATCCTCGACGGCATGAAGCATGCCCCTGTGGGTCTTGAAATACTTGCAGAGGTTTTTTGTCTCAATCAATGGTCTGTCCATCAGGCTTTACCTCCATTCTCAGCATCAAAGAGATGACACATGATCAGGTGCCCGTCCAGGTCGTGTATCTCAGGTGGCACCTTCTTGCATATCTCCATGCAGTGCGGGCAGCGGTCGGCAAAGCAGCATCCTGTGGGGATGATTCTCGGGTCAACCATTCTTCCGGGGATGGGCTTGAGCCTCTCCTCGTCCTTGGACAGGTCGGGGATGCAGTTTATCAGGCCCATTGTGTACGGATGCTTCTCCTTGGCCTCAAATATCTGCTCAACTGTGCCGTGCTCCACGACACGTCCGGCATACACGACGGAGACCTTGTCGCAGAACTCCGCCACAACACCAAGGTCATGTGTGATCAGGATGACAGCCGTGTTGAACTTGTCCTTCAGACGTCTCATCAGCTCCATTATCTGGGCCTGGATGGTGACATCAAGGGCCGTGGTAGGCTCATCTGCCAGAAGCAGCTCAGGCTCTGCGATCAGCGCCATTGCAATCACGACACGCTGCTTCATTCCGCCGGAGAACTGGTGCGGATACTCGTTCTTCCTGGAGGCCGGGATTCCCACAAGCTGCAGGATCTCATCGACCTTGGCGTCTTTCTCCTCTTTTGTCAGCTGTGGAAAATGGAGCCTCAGGACCTCAAGGACCTGGTCTCCGACCGTCTGGGTCGGGTTCAGGCTGGTCATCGGGTCCTGGAAGATCATGGAGATCCTTCTTCCCCTCAGGCCCAGCATGTAGCCCTCTCCCTGGCCTATGAGCTCCTCTCCGTCATACTTGATTGATCCGGATTCGATCTTTCCGACCCTGTTCGGAAGAAGCTGCAGGATGGACAGCGCAAGGGTGGTCTTACCTGCTCCGGTCTCACCGACAAGGCCCAGTTTCTCTCCGTGCTCAAGTGAGAGGCTCAGGTTGTTGACCGCATAAACTATGGAATCATCAGTGTGGTATCTGACATTCAGGTCTTTTATCTCTAGTAGTTTCGCCATGTGATACCCCTGTTACTTCTTTGACTTAGGATCAAATGCATCTCTCAGGCCGTCACCGATGAAGTTGATCGACATGACGGTGAGCATGATGCAGATTCCCGGAATGATTCCGAGATACGGGAAATACTGGATGTTGACCTTGTTCTCCGAGATGATGGTTCCCCATTCAGGAGTCGGAGACGCAACGCCCAGTCCGAGATATCCCATTGATGAGATGGACAGGATGACAGAGCCCAGTGTCAGCGTCGCGGAAACGACGATCGGTCCTATTCCGTTCGGCAGGATGTGCTTGAGGATTATCTGCATGGAGCTTGATCCGAAGCACTTCGCGGCCTCGACATACTCCATGTTCCTCAGTGTCAGGACGCTGGATCGCACCATCCTGGCGAACCTGGGGATCTGTCCTATGGCCAGTGCCATGACCAGCTTCCACACACCGTTGCCTAATGCGGTGATGATTGCCATTGCAAGCAGTGCGGAAGGCACACTCATCAGCATGTCAACAAAGCGCATCAGGATCGTGTCCACCTTGCCGCCGAAGAATCCGGCGGTTCCGCCTATCAGGGCCCCGGCCACAAATGCTATTCCTATGATGGCAAGCGAGCAGAACAGCGATATCCTTCCTCCGTAGAGGATTCTCGCAAGCAGGTCACGCCCCAGCTCATCAGTTCCGAAGATGTGGGCCATGCTCGGCCCGTTCAGCTTGTGGATGATATCCTGCTTGATGACCATGTTATAAGGGCGGATGATCGGCGCGATTATTATCATGATTGTGACGAATGAGAGCATCGCCACACCGATTATAGCCAGTTTGTTCTTCCCGAACCTGAAGAGGATCAGCTCACCTGTGCTGTACTCGGAAAGGGGTTTCTTTTTCTTGAATAACGACATCGGCAGACCTCCTCAGGATGCAAGATCGATACGCGGATCGACTATCGCGCAGATCAGGTCAACAATCAGGTTGATCACACCGACGATGATTGTTATGAAGATGACGGTACCCATGACAACAGGTACATCCCTGCTCTTAACCGCGTTGATCAGCATTGAGCCGATTCCTGGGATTGCAAAGATGTTCTCGGTGACAACGGCACCTCCGATTGTTCCGGCGAAGCTGATTCCGATCTGTGTGACAACAGGAATCAGGCTGTTTCTGATGGCGTGATGGATGATGGCATCCTTGTTGGAGTTACCCTTTGCCCTTGCGGTGCGGATATAGTCCATCCTGATGACATCGAGCATGCTGGTTCGGCTCATTCTGATCATTGACGCCATTGTGTTGGCTCCGAGGATTATCGGCGGAAGGATGAAGTTCTTCCATGATCCGACACCTGAGACCGGCAGCCAGTGCAGCGTCAGACAGAAAAGTATCTGGCACATGGTACCCAGCCAGAAAGCAGGCATTGAGAACAGCAGCATGACCATGAAGGTGCTGCCGTAGTCAAGCAGGCTGTACTGCTTGATTGCCGATGCTATCCCGAGCGGAATTCCGATCGAGGTGGCAAACAGCAAGGCAAGCGTTGACACAAGCAATGTATATGGCAATCGGTGACTGAATTCCTTCAGGACATCGAAGTTTCCGGTCCACGACCGTCCGAAGTCCAGCTTGAACGCATTCACCATGTATCTTACATATCTGACGAGCAGCGGCTTGTCCAAACCCATCTGGGCGTTGAGCTCAGCGACCTGCTCCGGGGTTGCATCCTGACCCAGGACCATACGGGCTACATCACCCGGGGCAAGGGATAGGATTATGAATAGGATGAACGTCACTGATATTATGACGGGAATCAGCATCAGCAGACGTTTCAGTGCATATTTCAGCCAGTTCACTTATGGCCTCCTAAGCGTGATTTGAAAACAGGGCAGATAAAATGATTCATCTGCCCTGTATAGGATTAAGCTAAGCCGGGAACCTTACTTCCATGAATAGTAACGGAAGACATAGTATCCGAGACAATGAGCCTGAACACCCTGAAGATTTGAGTTGAATGCAACAGTGCTGATACCGTTGTAAAGAGGTACTGTGTATGCCTCGTCAAGAAGAATCTGTGCGATCTGGCCGTAAAGCTGTGCACGGGCCTCACCCTGGAGTCCTCTGCCCTTCTGTGCCATCTCGTAGATCTCCATTGCTCTTGGATACCATACTGCCTCGTCGAATCTTGACGGTGTGAACTGTGTTGCGATTGAGTCAGCATCGATAAGTGAGGAAGCCTCGTCAACGACTCTGGCGTCGAAGTTTCTCTTCTTTCCTCTCTCCTCGTATGTGATGTTGTCGACAGCCTCGACCTCACAGTTGATTCCGATCTCAAGAAGCTGTGCCTGGATGACCTTTGCAACTGTCTCGTAGTTGGTTCCTGCTGTACAGGTGATTGCCCACTTCTCTCCCTTGTAGGAGGACTTTGCAAGATACTCCTTGGCTGCTGCCGGATCATATGCAACACCCTTGATGTGTGAAGGATATCCGCCGTACATCGGGCAGATATCAACTGTCAGGATTGTTGCCTTTCCGCTGTTGATTGCCTGGTTGATGTCATCCTTGTTGATGGCGGCCTGGACAGCCTTTCTGAAGTTGAGGTCTGTTCCGATTCCTGACCATGCATTGATGTTGACTGTGATACGGGCTGTTGAATCGCCGACAGATGTTGAGATTCCGTTCATCTTGTCAAAACGTCCGCACTGCTCGATTGACGGGTTTCTCATGACATCATAGTCGCCGTTCTGGAGTCCCAGGATCTGTGTGTTGACATCAGCGACAAGAGCGATCTTGACGGTCTTGATTGCCGGTGCTCCTCTCCAATGGTCCTCAAAGGCCTCCATTGTGATGTGGTCGCCGTTGACATACTCGACAAGCTTGTAGGCACCTGTTCCGATCGGCTTCTCCATGTAGCCGTCATCACCGACCTGCTCCCAGTAGGACTTGCAGCAGATGCCGCCGAGACGTGATGCAACGCCATACGGGAATGCTGCGAACGGTGACTTGAGTCCGATCTCGACTGTGTACTGGTCGATGATGTTACAGTGGTCATAGTTGATGAACAGAGCTGCTCCGAGAGGACCTGCAGCGCCCTTGTCGAATGTGAACTTGACATCATCTGCTGTCATCTCGACACCATTCTGGAACTTGACGCCCTTCCTGAGATGGAATGTGTATGTCAGACCATCAGCGGAGACCTCATACTTCTCGGCGAGAGCCGGTGAAAGAGATCCGTCAGCCTCAAGACAGAGCAGGCAGTCATAGACATTTGCCAGAACGAGGTTGTCATCACCACCGCAGCCCTTTGATGAAAGAGCATAGAAACGATACGGGTTTCCTGAGATGACGAGTGTCACTGAATCCTTTGCCGCTGCCTTTGTCTCCTGTGCGCCCTGAGCGAACAGAGGGATGGCAATGAGCAAAATGAGCATGAACAGAACTAGTTTTTTCATACTATCTCTCCTTTTTCTATGAATACCGTCAACGACGGTAATGCTTAGTTTCAGAAGAAAGCGTTGCCGCTTTTCTCCCATTTTCTAAACTACTAATCCAGTTTACCACCCTCAAAAAACGCCGTCAAATTAATTATTAACGGAATAATCATGCTTTTACTTAAATTGATAAAACCACAATCAGGTGCTAGCATGGTTCAGTAAGACATGGAGGCGTGACAGTGAGAAAGTATCTCAGGCCGATGATAATGCTGGCGATCTTCGAGACAATAGCCATCACATTGTGGCTGACAAAGGACAATGTCTTTTATCTGTTCAACTTCAGTTACATAGGATGCTCCATCGCACTGGGCATGATTCTGTTCATCAGGAAGCACAGGCACGCAAGACGCATCGTCCAGCTGCTGGTAGGCCTCTACATGCTTGTCTATTTGGGCCTGATCTGCAGGGAGAACATGCAGATAGAGGGCTTCTGGTATTATCTTTTCACAGGAGTCTTCGAGGCCGCCACAATCCATTATGCCGTGGCAAAGATCTTCGGACCCCTTCTTTTCGGCAGAGGCTGGTGCGGCTATGCCTGCTGGACCGCCATGGTCCTGGACTTCCTCCCCTATAAGACACCCTCACAGCCGAGAAGGAAGATCGGCTGGATCAGATATGTGACATTCGCCGTCTCACTGGTCTTCGTCGCCGCCCTGTTCCTCGCACATGTCGGGAACCTGGAGAGGATAATGTTCTGGGCGTTCATCATAGGCAATGTCCTATATTACGCCATAGGAATCATCCTTGCGTTCGCATTCAAGGACAACCGCGCCTTCTGCAAGTACATCTGTCCCATAACAGTGTTCCTGAAGCCAATGAGCTACTACTCCCTTCTGAGGGTGAAGTGCAACAAGGACAAATGCATCTCCTGCGGAAAGTGCAGGCGAGTCTGCCCCATGGATGTGGATGTGACTGATAATTCAAGGAAGAGAGAGAACGGCACCGAATGCATCCTGTGCATGGAATGTGTCAGAAACTGCCCCAAGGGCGCCCTCTGAGATCAGATTATCCCTTACAGACTGGCACGGTTTTCCGACGTAAATCCGCTCAGTTCGCCGGAGCCCACATGGCGTAAAGGCTCAGGTTCTCCTGAATGGTGATGTATGCGCATTCCCCGTAGTAGGTGCCGCTTCCGTCTGCCTTTGTGTCCCATCCGTAGAAAGCGGTATTCTCCGGAGCGGTGAATGCATTGGCATTGAGGACAAAACCCTGATTCACAATGACATTCTGTGCGGGCATGTCACCTGTTCCGCCGTTGGCATTGAACGTAACTGTCGCGGTATCAGGCTCAAAGAACGCATAGAGCGTCCTGTGTTCTCCTGCAGCCATCATGATCTCTGACTCATCATCAAGCCAGTCGCCCTCTCCGGACGGATCTGTGTTCCAGCCTGCGAAGTGACAATCCTGCATTGTGAAGGTGCATTTGTCCAGCGGGGTTAGCACCATCTCCGGTATCTGCTGGTCCGGCATGGTCCCGCTTCCGCAGTTCGGGTCGAATGTGACCGTTCCGTAGCCATTTTCCTTTTCAGAGAGTCCGTTGCCCTCTGTCTTCAGATCAACCGGCTCTTCAGCATGTGAGACCGCAGCGCTGTCATCTTCCGCAAAAGCCGTGCTTGTTGAATTGCATGATATAGCCGTGAAGGCAAGAAGAACTGAAAGAAAAATTATAAAGACCTTATTCATAGACTCTCCCCCTTGAAATCATAAGGTAAATATAATCATTAGACATGCTTTTTGCAAATCATGATAAAAAACCCGCCCTGGCATTGCCGGGACGGGTCTGACTTAAGGTCTGTAAACGACTCAGTCGTTGTACATCGCGATGAGCTTTGTCAGGTGCTCATAGCGCTTCTTGGCCTCTTCCTCGTTCAGCTTGAACAGGACATCGGCACGGGATGGGAACTCACGTGTGAGTCTGCTGTAGCGGGCCTCGTTCATCAGGAACTCCTGATATCCGCCTGCCGGAGCCTTGGAGTCGAGTGAGAACTTCTTCTCGCCTTCCGGGTTGTAGCGGAACAGGTTCCAGTAGCCGCACTCCACAGCCTTCTTCATCTCCTTCTGGCAGTTGGTCATACCGCCCTTGATTGAGTGCATCTCACAAGGAGCATAACCGATGATGAGTGAAGGTCCGTGATAAGCCTCGGCCTCTGTGATGGCCTTGATTGTCTGTGCCGGGTTGGCGCCCATGGCGACCTGTGCGACATAGACATAGCCGTACTGCATTGCGATCTCTGAGAGGGACTTCTTCTTGACTTCCTTACCGGCTGCTGCGAACTGAGCGACCTGACCGATGTTGGATGCCTTTGAAGCCTGTCCGCCTGTGTTGGAGTAGACCTCGGTGTCGAACACGAAGATGTTGACATCCTTCTTGGATGCGATGACATGATCAAGTCCGCCGTAACCGATATCATATGCCCAACCGTCTCCACCGAAGATCCAGACTGACTTCTTGCCAAGGTACTCCTTCTTCTCGAGGATTGCCTTTGCTGCTGCGCTTCCGTTCTTCTCCAGGGCTGAGACCAGAGCTGCTGTCGGAGCCTTGTTGGCCTCGCCGTCAGCCATTGTGTCAAGCCATGCCTGAGCCGCATCCTTGAGTGATGCGTCTGCTTCGGCAAGAGCCTTCACCTGCTCTGCCAGATCCTCGCGGATCTTCTCCTGACCGATGAACATTCCAAGACCGTGCTCGGCGTTGTCCTCGAACAGAGAGTTGCACCATGCAGGACCCTGACCGGCCTTGTTCGTGCAATAAGGTGATGTTGATGCAGGACCGCCCCAGATTGATGAACAACCGGTTGCGTTGGAGATGTACATCCTGTCTCCGAAGAGCTGTGTGACAAGACGAGCATAGCTGGTCTCTGCACAACCTGCACATGAGCCTGAGAACTCCAGCATCGGCTGGCGGAACTGGCTTCCCTTGACTGTGTTGTCCTGCATGTCCTTCTTCTCGGACACCTTGGCCACGCAGTAGTCGAAGACAGGCTGCTGTGCAAGCTCCTCTTCCTGAGGAACCATTGTGAGAGCTGCGACAGGACATGCGCCTACGCAGACTCCGCATCCCATACAGTCAAGCGGTGAGACAGCAAGTGTGAACTTGTAGACTCCCTTGCCCTTTCCGGCCTTGACATCCATGACCTTGGCCGCTGCAGGAAGTGCTGCTGCCTCTTCTGCTGTGAGAGCATAAGGTCTGATTGTTGCGTGCGGACATACATAAGAGCAGTTGTTGCACTGGATACACTTTGAGCTGTCCCATCTCGGAACCGCCACGGCTACTCCTCTCTTCTCGTATGCTGCAGCACCGAGCTCGAACTGGCCGTCCACGTGATCCATGAATGCGCTGACCGGGAGGCTGTCTCCATCCATCTTTCCTACAGGATCGAGGATGTTGGTGACCATCTTGACCAGCTCCGGCTTTCCGGCCTTTGCTGCAGGCTTTGCATCGTCAGTTGCATTTGCCCAGTCTGCCGGGACATTGAACTTCTTGAATGCTGTGGCTCCGAGATCGATTGCCTTGTGGTTCATGTCAACAATGTCCTGTCCTTTCTTCAGGTAGGACTGTGTTGCCTTCTCCTTCATGTGGGCAATGGCCTCTTCCTGCGGCATGACCTTGGCCAGTGTGAAGAATGCGCTCTGGAGGATTGTGTTTGTCCTCTTGCCCATTCCGATCTTCTGTGCAAGATCAATGGCGTCGATTGTGTAGACCTGGATGTTGTTCTTTGCGATGTAGCGCTTGGAGGCTGCGTCAACATGGTGTGAGAGCTCCTCGTCGCTCCACTGGCAGTTGATCATGTAGACTCCGTTCGGCTTGACGTCCTGGACCATCTTGAAGCCCTTGGTGACGTAGCTGGGGTTGTGACATGCGACAAAGTCTGCCTTGTTGATGTAGTACGGGCTCTTGATCGGATGATCGCCGAATCTCAGGTGGCTGATTGTCACGCCGCCGGTCTTCTTTGAGTCATACTGGAAGTAAGCCTGTACATACTTGTCTGTGTAGTCTCCGATGATCTTGATGGAGTTCTTGTTGGCTCCGACTGTACCGTCTCCGCCAAGGCCCCAGAACTTGCACTCAATTGTTCCCGGTGCTGCTGTGTTCGGGCAGTTCTTGTCCTCCTCAAGGCTGAGGTTTGTGACATCATCGACAATACCGATTGTGAACTGGCGCTTCGGAGCGCTCTTCTTGAGCTCGTTGAAGACTGCGAACACTGATGCGGGAGGAGTGTCCTTTGAACCCAGACCATAGCGGCCTCCGATGACCTTGACGCCATCAAGACCTGCGTTTGCGAATGCTGTTACGACATCGAGGTAAAGCGGCTCACCCTGTGCTCCCGGCTCCTTGGTCCTGTCGAGGACAGCGACCTTCTTGGCTGTCTTCGGAAGAGCGGCGATGAGTCTGTCGGCTGCGAACGGCCTGTAAAGTCTGACCTTGATGATACCGACCTTCTCTCCGTGTGCGTTGAGGTAATCAATGACCTCGTCTGCCACATCACAGATTGAACCCATTGCGATGATCACGCGGTCTGCATCAGGAGCTCCGTAGTAGTTGAAGAGCTTGTAGTCTGTGCCGAGCTTGGCGTTGATCTTGTCCATGTAGGACTCGACAACTGCAGGAAGCTCATCATAGTACTTGTTGCAGGCCTCTCTGTGCTGGAAGAAGATGTCTCCGTTCTCGTGGCTTCCTCTCATGTGCGGGTGCTCAGGATTGAGGGCGTGCTTTCTGAACTCCTCAACAGCCTTCATGTCGCACATCTCCTTGAGGTCCTCGAAATCCCAGACAGCGATCTTCTGGATCTCGTGGCTGGTCCTGAAACCGTCGAAGAAGTTGATGAAAGGAACCTTTCCTGTAAGAGCGGCAAGATGTGCCACAGGTGAGAGATCCATGACTTCCTGGACATTGCCCTCACAGAGCATTGCGAAACCTGTCTGGCGGCAGGCCATGACATCACTGTGGTCTCCGAAGATGTTCAGTGCCTGGGTTGAGACTGTACGTGCACTGACATGGAAGACGCTCGGCAGCTGCTCTGCGGCGATCTTGTACATGTTCGGGATCATCAGCAGAAGTCCCTGTGATGCTGTGTAGGTGGTGGTGAGAGCACCGGCTCCGAGAGAACCGTGAACTGCTCCGGCTGCACCAGCCTCTGACTGCATCTCAACGACCTTGACCGTAGTGCCGAAGATGTTCTTCAGACCATTTGCGCTCCACTGGTCGACAAAGTCAGCCATTGGGCTTGATGGTGTGATGGGGTAGATTGCGGCAACTTCCGAGAATGCATAACTGACGTGTGCAGCTGCGTTGTTGCCGTCCATGGATTTCATTTTTCTCACCATGAAAGAGCCTCCTTGATCAAATTGGCCGTGTGTTACGGCGAATCGTAAACCTAGTTTTTTGCCGTGCATCAGCACGAAGGCGACGGCGGATATTGGCCGCCAAACCGCCATTTTCAAGGATAAACCGAAACAGATATATTTACAAGTAAGAATGAACTTTCAAGTTGAGAGGAAAGCAAGGGAAATAAAACTCTTGACTTGTGTGCTAAACGGCTTTTACCATTAAAATTGGTATGAAATCCGGCACTTGCCGGCACTAGGGAGATTGAAATGAAGAAAAGAATTGCTCTGATCCTGCTGGGCCTGATCCTGGCCACAGCACTGTTTGCCGCGACATCAACGAGATTCACTAAATACGGGAACATCTTCAAGTCAGGCGAGTTCCTGCTCAAGTCAACCACATATGAGCTTGACTCAAGAGGAGCCAAGGTCGGAAACCCGAGTCCTGTCACCGTGGCCGAGCACGCGGGCTCCTACTACATGGAGGCGACTGAAAACGGCGAGACGTTCAAGGTCCTCATCAAGGACGGCAAGATGAACATGATCAGCGATGCAGATAAGAGCATAATGGTCATGAGCATGGATGACATGGATGATTCAGACACAATCGACATGCCCGAAACGGTCGACGTCCTGAGCAGCGGAAACGACAAGCTCGACGGCAAGACCTACTACTACGAGAAGGCAAAGGCCCCGGACGGGACAGTCAGCACATACTGGTACAACGGCAACGACCTGTACGCCATCCAGTCCGTGGACTCAATCATGTACATCAACAGCCTCACGCAGAAGCCCGATGCCTCCCTGTTCGAGGTTCCCTCAGGCTACGAGGTCATGGACATGAGCTCACTGTTCTCCATGTTCGGCGACATGGGAACGGATGATTACAGCTCCAGCTCCGGTGATGACTACGACTGGGAAGCTGCCCTTGCAGGAATTGACTGGAGTGCCCTTCTCGGTGACTCTTCAAGCTGGGACAACTGGGACGACTATTCCGGTGACAGCTGGACATATGACAGCTCAAGCGATTATGGATGGGATTATGACTCCAGCCCGAACTACTACTGCCTGGGCAGATATCTCGGACTGACTGACAGCCAGGCAGATGAGTTCTCCACCGCAATGTATGCCATCCAGTATCTGGACTGGGGAACCCTTGACACCTATGTCACAAACGGAACCTATGACTTCAAGGGAAAGAAGCTGGAGGACGTCGCATATCTTGCAAGCTATGAGATGACAGCCCTCAGAAAGCTCGTCGAAGGCTTCAAGAAGTAATATCTGGACGAAAACAAAGCAAAAAAGAAGGGGCCGTTGCTGTTTTGCAACCGCCCCTTTCTCATTTATATGCTCAGCTTAACACTTGCTGTATCCGCAGCTAAGGCACTTCTGGCAGCCCTCGATCTTGACGAATGTGGCGTTTCCGCACACAGGGCAGATGTCACGGGTGATCCCGTTGGCAAGCGGAGCCTTGGTGGTGACATACTCGGATGAGATCAGCTCAGGCTGGCTCTTCTCCTCCTCCTCTCCCTCGTCGGTGAGCTTGGTCGACTCGATTGTTGACTCGCTCTGAGTGCCGATGTGCTCCTCAAGGACCTGGGCAACAGCATCTGCAAGGCTCATGACGCGGTTCTTTCCGAATCCTGTGCTCTGGCCTGAGCCAATGCCCTTGAGCTGGTTGATGATTGCCTGCGCGCGCTGTTTCGGTGAATACGGAGAGGGCATCCTGAGAATCAGGGATATCAGTCTTGCAAGACCCTCGGCATCGGCAGCCACGCTGGTTCCGACCTTTGCAACGTTGATGAACACCTCAAACGGATTCTCGTAGCTGTCGTTGTCGGAGTTGACGGTGATGTACGCAGTTCCGATAGGAGTGCTCTTCTTGTAGGTGGTTCCGCGCATGACGTTGCTGCGGCTTCTGGCCTTGAGTGTCTTCTCCGCCTTCTCAATGGCGGCCAGACGCTCCTTGAGCTCTGCGTTCTCAGCCTTCAGGGCATCGATCTCCGCAGCTGACTCGGCGGCCTTCTTCTCGGCCTCCTCGTTCTTCTTGGAGTCATCCTTGGCCTTGAGAACCTGAGTGTCCCTTGAGCCGTCACGGTAGGTTGTTCCGCCCTTGCATCCGAGGTCATAGAGAAGCTCATAGAGCTTGGCTGTCTGCTCCACGGTGTAGTCACGCGGGGTGTTTCCGGTCTTGGAGATGGATGAGTCTACCCATCTCTGGATGGCTGCCTGCACCTTCACGTGTCCCTCCGGGGCAAGATCCATGGCTGAGACAAAGTATGCGGGCTTCTCCTGGCCGGGGTGGGCCTTGACCCACTCGTCATAGATGGCCACACGCTCAATGTTGGATCCCATTCTGCCTACTCTCTCCCACTCCCAGAAGTAGTAAGGCTCGATTCCGGTTGAGGTTCCGACCATCGTTCCGGTGGTTCCGGTCGGTGCCTGAGTAAGAAGGGTGACGTTCCTGAGTCCGTTCTTGCGCACGGTCTCGCGCACATCCTCCGGCATGCCCTTCATGAAGCCGCTCTCCAGGAGCTTGTCTGCATCGAAGAACTTGAAGGAGCCCTTCTCTTTTGCGATCTCGGAGCTGGCCATGTAGGCCTCGCATGCGATGAACTTGTACAGCTTGTCGATGAACTTCAGGCTCTCATCGCTTCCGTATGCGAGCTCCATCTTGATGAGCATGTCGGCAAGACCCATGGTTCCCATTCCGACACGGCGCTCTGACTGCTGGCGCTCACGGTTCTCCTCGAAGAAGTACGGGGTGTCGTCAATGACATCGTCCAGGAAGCGCACAGCGGTCCTGACCGCATGACCGAGGTCATCCCAATAGACGGTCTTGTCGCCGACGAACTTGGAGAGGTTGATGGATCCGAGGTTGCAGACTCCCCATGGCGGAAGACCCTGCTCTCCGCACGGGTTAGTGCAGCGGATGGTGCAGTAGTACCAGGAGTTGGACATCTTGTTGTAGCGGTCCACGAAGAAGACGCCCGGCTCCGCACATGCCCATGCGCTCTCAATGATAGCGTTCCAGACATCACGTGCCCTGTAGGTCCTGACGGGGATGATCTTCTTGCCCATCTCCTTCCAGGCCTTGAGGTCTCCGTCCCACTTCTCGTTGTACTCGGGATCTGATGTGTCCGGGAAAACGGTGGTCCATTCCTTGTCATTCTTGACCGCATCCATGAAGTCATCGGTGATTCCGACGCTGATGTTGGCGTTGACGATCTTGGAGAGGTCTCTCTTTACATTGATGAAATCCATGATGTCCGGATGCCAGACATCCAGGATCAGCATCAGGGCTCCGCGGCGCGATCCGCCCTGCTCTATCAGACCTGTGACAAAGCTGAACAGTCCGCCCCAGGAGACAGCACCGGAGGATCTGCCGTTGACACCCTTGACGTAGGCATACCTTGCCCTGAGGGACGAGAGGTTCATTCCCACTCCGCCGCCACGGCTCATGATCTCTGTCATGTGACCAAGGCTTCTCATGATGCCGCTTCTCGAGTCCTTGGGGGAAGGAACGACATAGCAGTTGAAGTATGTCAGGTTCTGGTCCGTGCCGGCGCCTGTGAGGATTCTTCCGCCGGGGACGAACTTCCAGTCATCCAGAAGCCACTCGAACTCCTGTTGCCACTTGTCGCGGACATCCGCCTTCTCCTGCTTGGCAATGCCCCTTGCGACACGCTTGTGCATCTGGGTAGGCTCAGTCTCAAGCGGCTTGTCCACGCTCTCCCTGGTGGCGGTGATGTCTCTTCCGTCATTAAGGCGGACCTTGACCTCATCCCCGTTGATGGCGGTGACATTTCCGATCTCTCTCTGGCCCGTGGCGCTGTTGCTGACGGCCACCACAAGATCACCTACTGCAAGTGTCTCTTTCTTGACATCCTTCACTGCGTATCTGTCAAGGAATATCTTTCTTCCAAGCGGACTCAGGCTGTTCTTCTCTGGCATGGCTGCTACCTTTCCCTATTTAGTCTCTAATTGATGAAAATGCATTAAAAAAACGCCCCGGGGAAAACCGGCGACGCTTCATAGATTAGCATACCGAAAACGACAATGCAATATATGTTGCGTTGATTTTTAAATCTCTACACTACCAGTAGTGTTTATATAAATTTTATATATATCAGATATCAAAGCAAAACCCAATTGAGATTGTTTGATATAAGAAAAGCCCTCCGAGGGGCTTTTCGGGCTCAGAAAAAGAGGAAAAAATATTTTTCGGAGGTATTACGACTTTCGGATTCCTACCACCGCCTTGCCGCTTAATCCGTCTGCCTTGACCAGAAGATCCTCCTCTGCTCTGACATGGACAAAGTGCTTTGTCTCCTCCACAAGAGGCAGCTCAGAGATGGCCTGGAAGTCCAGCTTGCCGTCTCCTAGAAGCGGGTTGTTCGAAAGGTAGATGCATCCCAGTGATGTCATGTTCTGGAAGAAGTGAGTCCCCTCACTTGGCTCTGCCTGGAGGTCCTCCAGTCCTGTCTCCACTATCACATGGGCCTTGGAGATCTGCGACCATGCGCAGGGAATTCCAAGCCAGTTGTCAGAGGATCCCAGTCTTCCGGCAACCACCAGGACGTATGAATCCTCTATGCTGTCGTTGAGCTTCTCCAGCTCAACGGCCATATCAACCATCTCCTGGCGCTTGAAGCATTCCGGCTTAACGCAGATGATGTCCCTAATCCCGTTGACCTTGCCGTTTCCCATGACCTTGGTGCATGAGATGGCAGCCTCCTCCATCTCTTTCTGGGAGATATCCACATCCTCAAACCTGTCGTTGCCTGAAATAGGTCTGATCTGCAGGATGGAGAAGTCTATCCACTCGGCATGCTCCAGGTTCACCGCGAACTCGATCTCCACCGGCTCCGACATGGTGCTTGAGCCCAGCTTAAGGACATCATCCACAATCTTGGCAAGCGGAATCATGTCATATTTGATTATTCCGTTGAACGTCAGGCTCTTGAAGCCGCTGTCCGTGGCGTTCTCAGACAGGTATCCGTACGGGGTCATGACGGAGAATATCCCCTTCATGCTCTGAGGCCACCTGGAAGCCTCTGACAGGTCAAGGTGGACAAGGTTGTCCAGGTCCTTGAACGGGTCATATTTCATATTGGTGTCCAAGGCATAGAACATCGTCTGGGAGGAGCTTCTGCCGGTCATTGAGCTCACAGGCACCTTGGGCTTTGCAGGGCAGAACCTGAAGCAGTCGCCCTCATCCACGATGGTCTTGCCAAGCCCGTATGCCAGCATGCCAATGCCGTCCTCTGACTTACGGCTTCCCACGGGGTAGTAATCAAGGGACCTTGCCACCCCGGAGATGTTCGGAAGCCAGTAGCCTTCATGGTCGGATCCGGTGACCTGCTGCAGCACAACAGCCATCTTCTCCTCCTCAACGGCATGGCCTGTCCTCTTGAGGTACTCACGCGCCACTTTGAAGTATGTAGATGCCCACACTGTCTTGACCGCAGTCTCAAGATCCTGAAGCCTCTCCTCGTCGGTACCCTTGTTTGGAATCATGCATGTCTGATAGACACCTGCGAACGGCTGGTAGTGGCTGTCTTCCAGAAGGGAGGATGACCTTACGGAGATGGGTACGGTGATGACCTCCACTATCTTTCTCAGGTCATTCTCGAACTCCTCAGGAAGCTTTCCGGAGAGGATCCTTGCAAGGACATCATTGTCACTCTTTTCGGTGAAGTCTCCTGGCTTGAAGCCGTTCAGGCTCATGAACTGGTCGAATATCTCAGTTGAGATGACCACCGTCCTGGGGATTGAGACATAGATCCCAGGATAACGCTTACGCATTGCGGCTGCCTTCATCTCAAGGGCTATGAATGCAAGACCTCTTCCCTTTCCTCCGAGAGAGCCGTTACCCATTCTTGCAAAGAATATGGTCTCATCGTAGGCATCTCGCTTGAACTCGGCTATTGTTCCGCGGGTCCTCTCCTTTCGGTACTCCTTGATGGTGCTGTAGATCAGCTGCCTTGTATCCTCGGCATTCGAGGCATCCTTCTTAAGTGTGATAGGCTTGAGCTTTGATGCAAGCTGGTACAGGGACTGTGCCCTGAGCCACCTGGAGAAATCGTTGCGTCTGGTGTGGTAGATGAAGGAGTCCAGAGGCATTGTCCTGATCATCTCCTGAAGTTCCTTCATCGTGGAGACGGAGGCAATGACATCGCCGTTCTCCGGATTCCTGATGCTCAGGGACCCGAAATCGTAGTTGCTCTTGAAGTACTCCCCCAAGAACACATTGTGATCCGGTGAGAGTTTCCAGCAGAAACCGGTCCCGGTCTCCTTTGCTATCCTCTCACCGATCTCATACTCTGTTGACTGGAGAAGCACAGGACAGTCTGGGTTATCCTTCCTTATCTCCTTGATAAGATACTCACCTGCGGTCTCCCTTCCGTACGGGGAATCGAATTTAAGATCTGTTATCACGCCCAGTACATTCTGCCTGAAACGGTAATAGAGGCGGATCGCCTCATCGTAGCTTCTGGCAAGCAGTATCTTGGGGCGGCCGCGCATCCGGAGCTTGGTGCCCCACTCGTTCAGGGCCTCCTTGATGCTTGCCCTGTTCTGCTCTATCAGCAGGGTGTACATGTGCGGAAGATAAGTGGATATGAACCTAACTGAGTCCTCCACGAAAATTATGACCTGGACATCAGCCTCATTTGTGTCATGCTCGACATTGATGCTGTCCTCGATAAGCTTGGTCATTGCGAAGAAAACAGACGGGTCACCCATCCAGTAGAACATGTAGTCTATGTACGGGCAGTTCTCGCCACGCAGGATCTTGGCCTTGCGGTGATCCGGTGAAGGGGCAAGGGCTATGAACGGCAGACTGCGGTCGAACTCCTTGACCTGCTGTGCAAAGGTCTCGACCCTGTCGGTCCCCAGGTCCAGCATTGAGATGACCAGGTCGAACTTGAATGTCTTCAGGAGCTCAAGGGCCTTCTCCTCGCTGCTTGTATGGGTGATCTTTGGCGGGTTGGAGAGTCCCAGGGAGGTGTATTCCCTGTAGAGCTCCTCCTCCACACGTCCGTCCTCCTCAAGCATGAAGCGGTCATACTCGGAGCAGATCAGAAGCACATTGTAGATATGCTTGAGCATAAGGGAGGAAAAAGGCATCCATGTCTCATCAAGCTCGTAGTGCATCCGACACACCTCCTGCTGTTAGAATATTATATGGATTCTTCTTTCAAGAATCACGAAATGCCGGCGTTTTACAATGAAAAAGCTCATTTTTTTACATTCTTATTGTAATTTCCAATAATTTTACAGATTTTTTGCGTTTTTTATTGTATAGCTCACCCCAAAAAAAACGGGACCACCGTATGGCAGTCCCGCATATAAGCCTATAATTAATCAGAAGCCCTGCTGGCACATGGCGTCGGCAACCTTCTTGAAGCCGGCGATATTGGCACCCTTGACGTAGTCGATGTATCCGTCCGGACACTTGCCTTCCTTGACGCAGCTGTCGTGGATGTCCTTCATGATGACATGGAGTTTCTGGTCCACTTCCTCTGCTGACCAGAAATAGTGCTCTGCGTTCTGGCTCATCTCAAGACCTGAGACCGCTACGCCGCCTGCGTTGGCTGCCTTGCCCGGAGCGAACGGGATGCGTGCGGCCTGGAAGGCCTCAATGGCCTCTGGAGTGCAGCCCATGTTGGATGTCTCAATGACATACTTGACGCCGTTCTTGATCAAAAGCTTTGCATCGTCTCCGTTGAGCTCGTTCTGGAGCGCGCATGGGAATGCCATGTCAACTGGGACCTCCCAAGGCTTCTTGCCCTTGACGAACTTGGCACCGAACTTCTTTGCGTACGGCTCGATCACATCCATGTTGGATGCCCTGAGCTCAAGCATGTAGGCGATCTTCTCAGGAGTGTTGACTCCTTCCTCGTCCAGGATGTATCCGTCAGGACCGGAGAGGGTCACGACCTTGGCACCGAGCTGGGCTGCCTTTGTGACTGCGCCCCATGCGACGTTGCCGAAACCGGAGATGGCTACTCTCTTGCCCTTGAAGTCATCGTTGTTCTCCTTGAGCATCTCGTTTGCGAAGTACATTGTGCCGTAGCCTGTTGCCTCAGGTCTGACACGGCTTCCGCCCCAGCCCCAGCCTTTTCCGGTAAGGACGCCGGTGTTCTCGTTGCGGATCTTGCGGTATGTGCCGTAGAGGTAACCGATCTCTCTTCCGCCTACTCCGAGGTCTCCGGCAGGAACATCGGTGTCAGGTCCGATGTATTTCTCGAGCTCTGTCATGAAGGCGCGGCAGAAGCGCATGATCTCTGCATCTGACTTTCCGCGCGGTGAGAAGTCCGAACCGCCCTTTCCGCCGCCCATCGGCAGTGTTGTGAGGGAGTTCTTGAAGATCTGCTCAAAGCCCAGGAACTTCAGGGTTCCGAGTGTGACGTTGGCATGGAATCTCAGTCCGCCCTTGTATGGGCCGATTGCGCTGTTGTACTGCACTCTCCAGCCGCGGTTGACCTGGATCTCGTGGTTGTCATCCTCCCACTCGACCCTGAACTGGATGATTCTCTCCGGCTCTACGATCCTGTCAAGGATCTTGTTCTTCAGGTAAAGCGGATTGGCGTTCACGACGTCAATGACTGATGCTATGACTTCTCTAGCGGCCTGGATGAACTCCGGCTGTGCGGGGTTCTTTCTCTCAAGCTCCGCCATGAACTCGTCTAATTTGTACATAATTCTCCTCCAATTGTTTGGCAATTGCATAAACAGGATAGCACCATTACGCCAGTTGTCAACTTAATTGCTTTTGTTTAGGTAAAATAAAGAGGTCAAGTTTGCGAAATCACTAAATATGAGAAAGATTTTTTTAGGAATACGTAAAGTAAGTCCAAATCGGGTCGTCAGGAACAGGGGCAATGACATGGACTTCGGTATTGCTCACAGGATGGATGAACCTTATCTCTCTTGAATGAAGGCATATTCCGCCGTCTTCGTTGGAGCGCGGGAATCCGTACTTCAGGTCTCCTTTGATGTGCACCCCGCAGGCTGCGAGCTGGGCTCTGATCTGGTGATGGCGTCCGGTCAGAAGATGAATCTCCAGAAGAGTGTACCGCTCGCTCTGCCCTATTGTCCTGTACTCAAGCCTTGCCTCCTGGAGCTCTCTTCTGCGGCTTTCAGGAAGGCGGCAGTCGGAGAGCCTGCTGTAGGCAAAGCTCTTGTTCTTTACGGTATCTCTATAAATATAATGGCGCAGCTCCCCGGACGGTTCTGTCAGAGGTCTGTCAACAACAGCCCAGTAGCGCTTTTCCATCTTGCCCAGCTTGAACATCTGGGACAGACGGCTCAGGGCCTTGTCCGTCCTGGCAAAGACAACAACACCGCTGGTGGGCCTGTCCAGCCTGTGCGGCAGCCCCAGGAACACATTGCCGGGCTTGTTGTACTTGGACTTAAGATAATCCTTCACATCGTCCATCAGGGTCCTGTCCCCGGTCTTGTCCGCCTGGACAATCTCACCGGGGAGCTTGTTCACGATTATTATGTGGTTGTCCTCATGTAGGATGCGCTGTGAAAGATCAGACATCATCGAAAAGTCCCGGCATGTCGTCATCGGACTGCTTTCTGGTGGCCTTAGGCTCAGGTTTCACCTTTGTTTCAGGTGTCTCATCACCACTTTCGGCCACTGTTTCAATCTCAGGCTCATCATCTTCCTCTTCAGATGCGGCAGTCTCGGGCTTGCTGCCCTCGACAAGCTTGCAGGGCTTGATGCGTATGGAGGCGATATCCTTCTTCGTGATGGTCACACCGCCGGCCTTTGCACCCTTGACCAGGAAGTCAGAGAACAGGAACGTGGACTCCTTGACCCTTGTCGGACCCTTGTAGGTCACTGTCACCTCGGCATTCGGCAGGACGGAGAGCTTCTTCAGCGAGTTGTTCTCCGGATCCGGCAGAAGCTCATAAGGCTTATTGAGGATGAATCCGCTGAGCTTGCATCTCTTGATGTATGTCACCTTGGTCTTCTTGTCCAGGTAAATGACCGTGAAGACAAGGTCCTCTAGGCTTTCCTTGTCCGCAAGGCCGCAGTAAGCGATGTCCTTGCCCACGAACAGCCTGTCGGAGACATTGGCGCAGTAGTAGGTTCCGTTCTTCTGGATTATGAGTATCTTATCGAACTCGGAGACCTTGAACAGGACGTTGCCCGTCTTGACGTTGGTTCCAAGGTATCCGGTCATGCCGTCATAACGCAGGTCAAAGTCTCTCTTGGCAACATCCCTGACATCGACCATGTTGAAGTCGGCAATAACGGTCTTTCTCTGATGATCCTCGTTGTCCAGGTCGGCCTTAATGCCGTTGAGGGTCCTGATTGAGTACTCATCAAGGTGTGTCAGGTCATAATCGACCTGCCTGATGTCGGCATTGATCTGGTCGATCTCCTCCTTGTTCTTCTCGATGTCGAACAGTGAGATCCTGCGGATTGGGATCTTCAGGAGGTGGTCTATGTCATCATCGGTTATCTCACGCACAAGCTGGTCGACGTACGGCTCAAAACCTGTCCTGATTGCCTGGACAACAGCCTCCTGTGTCCTCTTCTGCTCGATTCTCTTGTATATGCGCTCCTCGATGAAGATACGCTCCAGGGTCCTTGTGTGCAGCTTGTCGAAGAGGTGTCCTCTCTGGACCTCAAGCTCCTTCTTTGAGACCTCGATGATATGGTCGGCATGATAGCGGATCACATCGCTTACGGTGCACACATGCGGGAGCTTGTCGCGGATGACAAGGCAGTTGACGGAGATCTTCTGCTCGCAGAGCGTGTAGGCGTAAAGGGCATCGACTACATCCTTGGTGTAAGTGCCCTTGGCAAGCGAGATCTCGATGTTGACCTTGTCGGCAGTGAAGTCGCTGACGCTCTGGATCTTGAGCCTGCCCTTCTTGATGGCCTCCTCGATCGACTTGATCATCTTCTCGCTGTCAACGCCGAACGGAAGCTCCTCGATGATTATCTTCTTGGCGTTGGAGGTGTCGAGCTTTGCCCTGACCGCCACAGACCCCAGTCCGTCCTGGTAATCCGAGATATCCATTATTCCGCCGCCGGGGAAATCCGGGAACAGCTGGAACTCCTCACCGCGGATGGCAGCTATCTGGGCGTCAATGACCTCAAGCGCATTGTGCGGGAGTATCTTGGTGGACATACCAACGGCAATACCCTCTGTGCCCTGGATGAGGACCACGGGAATCTTTGCCGGGAACACGACAGGCTCCTTGTTCCTGCCGTCGTAGGACTCCACATACTCTGTGATCTCGGGGTTGTACAGGACCTTCTTGGCAAACGGAAGCAGGCGGCACTCGATGTATCTTGCCGCGGCAGGTCCGTCACCTGTCATGAAGTTTCCGTAGTTACCCTGCTTGTCTATGAAAAGGTCATAGTTGGCCAGGTTAACAAGTGCGGTGTATATGGAGGCATCGCCATGAGGATGGTACTTCATGGTGGATCCCACAACGTTCGCCACCTTGTTGAAACGTCCGTCGTCCGTCTCGATCATCGTGTGGAGGATACGCCTCTGGACGGGCTTCAGTCCGTCCTCGATATCAGGTATTGCCCTGTCCTTGATGACATAGGAGGCATATTCTATGAAATTCTGTCTGAACAGATCTTTTGCGTTCGCCATCTGACTGCCTCCTTACACCAGGTTCTCCATGATGAAGTCACGCCTCTCCGGCGTGTTGTTCCCCATGTAGAAGTTCATGGCCTTGCGGGCTTCGGCAAGACTGTCAATCGTGACAGGAATGAGTCTCATGTCCTCTCCGATGAACTGGCCGAACTCCTTGGCCGATATCTCACCAAGACCTTTGAACCTGGTGACCTCAGATCCCTTGATCTGCTTCATCATGTTGTCACGCTCCTCTTCCGAGTAGCAGTATGTGGTGACGCTCTTGTTGCGGACCCTGAAGAGCGGTGTGTCCAGAATCCAGACACGTCCGTTATGGATGAGGTCCTCAAAATAGCTTAAAAAGTAAGTGAGAAGCAGAATTCTTATATGATAACCGTCAATATCGGCATCGGTTGCGAATATGACCTTGGAATAACGCAGTCCCTCAATGCCGTTCTCAATGCCAAGTGCGGCCATGACGTTGTAAAGCTCGGCGTTCTTGTACATGTCTGTCATTGCCATGCCGTTGGTGTTAAGAGGTTTTCCCCTGAGGCTGAAGACCGCCTGAGTCATGACATCACGTGCGGTGTTGAGCGTTCCTGATGCGGAGTCACCCTCTGTCAGGAAGATCATCGACCTCTCTCCCATGTCGGCATGAGGTCCTGTCTGTCCCAGATGGAACTTGCAGTCCTTGAGCTTGGGGATGTTGATGGAGATCTTCTTGGCGTTCTCCTTGGCGATCTTCTTGACCTCCGAGAGCTTCTTGCGGATGTTCTCGTTGGTCAGGATCTTCTGGTTCAGCAGCTGTGCCACCTCGGGGTTCTTGTGAAGGAAGTCTATGACCGCTTCCTTGACCTCGTTGATGATGGGCATGCGGACCTCGGTGTTGCCCAGCTTGTTCTTGGTCTGGCTCTCGAACACCGGTGTCTGGACCTTGATGGCTATTGCTCCCACAACACCCTCACGCACATCCTGCGGGGCCCATGTTGACTTCTTGTAGAACTCCTTGACTCCGGCGAGGATTCCTTCCTTGAACGCCGCCTGATGGGTTCCGCCGTCGCTTGTGTACTGTCCGTTGACATAGGAGAAATAGGTCTCGCCGCTGAACTCACGGGTATGGGTGAAGGCGAACTCGATCATCTTCCCCCTGTAGTGGATTATCTCGTAAATGCCGTTGTCCTGGACCTCTTTCTCCAGAAGGTCCAGAAGTCCGTGCTGGCTCTTGAAGATCCGCTTGTTGTAATCAAGGGTCAGGCCTGTGTTCAGGTAGCAGTAATTGTTCAGTCTCTGTGTGATGAAGTCATCATTGAACGAGTAGGAGCCGAAGACCTCCTCATCCGGGACAAACTCAGTCAGTGTCCCGTTGGGCTCGTCGGTCTTGCCCTCGTTCTGGGATTTGAGCACTCCATGCTCGAAATATGCCTCGAAGAACCTGCCCTCACGGAAGGATTTTACATGGAACCATGATGAGAGTGCATTGACAGCCTTGGTACCGACACCGTTCAGACCAACGCTGAACTGGAAGACATCGTCATTGTATTTCGCGCCAGTGTTGATCTCGGACACACAGTCAATGACCTTTCCGAGGGGGATTCCTCTTCCGTGGTCGCGGACACTGACCTTCTTGTTCTCAAGGCGAATCGTGATCCTGTTGCCTGCGCCCATGATGAACTCATCGATGCTGTTGTCGATGACCTCCTTCATGAGAACATATATTCCATCATCCACATGTGTGCCGTTGCCAAGCCTTCCGATGTACATACCTGGACGCAGCCTGATATGCTCCAACGGGGACATTGTCTTTACGGCACTTTCATCATAAACGGGTTTCTTCTCTGGCATAACAATAATCAGTATAACAAAAATGATTAAACTATGTGTAGTATGAATATTCGGATCTTTACAACAGATTTAGCGTATTATGTATCCGAACTCCAGATTTCATCACGTGTCAGCAGACAGCATGCGTACGATTATCATTTGAATTTCGTACGAAATATTGTATGATTAATCGTACAATACAAGGAGAAACCATGTCTATAACAGCAACCCAGCTTAAATCAAATCTCGGTTACTATCTGGCACTGGCCGCAACGGAGACAATCTTCATATCCAAGAACGGCAAGAACATAGCAGTGCTGACCTCTCCGGAGTCAAGGAAAACTGAACTAATTGATTCTCTGCGCGGGATAATCCCGGATGAGGGAAAGACAATGCAGGACTACAAGGCGGAAAGGATTTCCGGGCATAGCCTGTGAAGGTCCTGATAGACACCAATATCGCACTGGATCTGATGACAAACCGTCAGGAGTTCCAGGACGATGCCGCAAAAGTGTTCACCATCTGTGCGGGAGGCCTGGTACAAGGATTCTTCTCCTCGAATTCAGTTTGTGATCTCCACTACGTCCTGCATCATCATCTTCATGACGAGCACCTTACAAGGAACGCCCTTGAGACCTGGCTTAATCTGGTGGGGGTACTTGATGTCACCGGGGATGATTGCCTCAAGGCCATTCAGTCAAAGACCACAGACTATGAGGATGCCGTGATGGAACAGACTGCAAAACGAAACTGCTGCGACTATATCGTCACAAGAAACCTCAAGGACTTTGCCCACTCACCTGTTCCCGCAGTGTCCCCGCAGCAATTCATAGGCCTTGCTTTGCGTTACCAGAGTTAAGCCTGCATCAGCAGCATGCCAAGCACTATCAGGCTCTGGCCTGCTATGTATGTGCTCATGACCATCATCTGTCCGAAAAGCGGAAGGCGGACCATACGCCTCATGATGCAGAAGTCAGAGAAGAAGAAAAGAGCAATTCCCACCTGGCTGATCAGCGTGGCGTAAACAGGAGAGCCCTGCCCCATCGTGTATGCGATTGATGTAGCCAGGAAACACAGTCCGAATGAATATGGCAGGAGCATGGGCGCATACTTTCTGGGTCCAAGCATCAGCTGCCAGTAAATCAGGTACTCAATGGCAAGGCAGATGAGGAAAACCACAATCGCGGCGTTCCTGTTATGTCCCACCGGAGCCTTGATGAACCACATGGAGTAAAAAATGTGTCCCAGAAAGAAGCTCAGCATGCCCATATAGAACATGTGCTTGGACTTTGACCTGGGGAACAGGAGGAAGATGTCTCCTGCAGTATGGAGCATAAGGGCAACGGCAACATATTTCTGATGCGGGAGAGCTGCCAGATGCTCCGGAAGGAACGCATAATAAACTGCGCAGAGAAGAGGCATGAGAAGAGGCTTTGTAGCCATATACGCGTACGGTCTGTTCTTCTTGATCTGAATAAGGCACAGAGTGACGTCCAGAATGTATAAGGCCAGAACAATATAGCTCTTCATTGCAGGGAGAATAATAAACCCTTGCAGGGCGAAATACAAGCTTTCACCCATTTGACGCAAAAACCGAATATATATAACATATCGGACTATGAGCAGTTATCCATTTGCAGAGACAGAGCCTAAATGGCAGAAGTATTGGGCAGAGAATAAAACCTTTGCAGTCACAGAAGACCCGTCCTTCCCCAAGGAGAAAAGGGCCTATGTCCTTGACATGTTCCCCTATCCGTCAGGAGCAGGCCTTCATGTAGGACATCCGGAGGGCTACACGGCCACGGACATCTACTGCCGTTATCTCAGGATGAACGGCTTCAACGTGCTTCATCCGATGGGATTCGACTCATTCGGCCTGCCTGCTGAGAACTACGCCATCCAGACCGGAACACACCCGGCAATCACCACAGAGAAGAACATCAACACCTTCCGCCGTCAGATTAGGAGCCTCGGTTTCTGCTATGACTGGGACAGGGAGATCTCAACATGCGATCCCTCCTACTACCACTGGACACAGTGGATCTTCGAGAAGCTTTATGAGAAAGGCCTTGCCTACGAGAGCCAGGCACCGATCAACTGGTGCCCGCACTGCAAGACCGGACTTGCCAACGAGGAGGTCAAGGAAGGAAAATGCGAGCGCTGTGGAAGCCAGGTCGAGAAGAAGAACATCCGCCAGTGGGTCCTGAAGATCACAGCCTACGCCCAGAGACTCCTGGACGACCTGGACCTTGTGGACTGGCCTGAGAGCGTCAAGCTCATGCAGCGCAACTGGATCGGAAAGTCCGAGGGAGCCTCAGTCCTGTTCCAGGTCAAGGGCCTTGAGAATGACCCGGACGGAAAGCTCGAGGTATT
>JAEEGK010002122.1_pt1:45000-49500 | contig 49500 bp, 26 predicted proteins | sample 8958771 | NCBI WGS metagenome assembly JAEEGK01 (sample SAMN16246547, study PRJNA631951) | gut metagenome | biome: gut microbiome; feature: rumen; material: SC-attached | host: Bos | place: Iran: Karaj | collected 2018-10 | reverse complement strand
TCATTGTTGTAAGCATAATGTACACCGACACCACCGAAGATGTAAGGATTGATGGTACGGTCAAACTTGTAGCCTCCGAAGAGGGAAGCGAGATCGGCCATGAGGTCGAGGGCGCCTTCTACATAGTTGTACTTGTAAACCTCTGCCTGTCCGACGTTGATAGCGCCCTTACCCTGCCAAGCATTGGCGTTGAGCCTAGCTGCAAAGACAGGTGAGAACTGGTAACCGAGGGACAGTGCACCGGACGGGGAGAGAAGGTCTACCCAATTCGTCTCACCGATGGTCTCGGCGGCGCCACCCTGGATCTGAAGGAACCAGTAAGGATCAAAGTCCTTCTTCTGAGCGTTGGCAACAGAAAGCGAAGCGACGAGTGCGACGCTTGCAAGAATAGTTATTATACGTTTCATGACAATAATGAATATAAATTGCGCATTTAGTGTCGCTAAATTAGTACATTTTTTTTAAACACGCAAGATATAATCTATTTTTCAGTCATCACAAAGCGAAGTCGGAGCTGAAAATATGCAGGGCTGCCACTGCATGCGAAGTTGATCTTGTGGTTATACCGCCCGGGTCTCTTGTACAAACCCTTGTAATGGACCACTATCTTCCCCATTTTCCCTGGCTTGACAGGTTTCTCGGGCAGATCCACGGTTATACATCCACAGTCCGGTTGAGCATCGTAGAACACCAGCTTGTCATTACCGACATTCTTGAATGTATATACCACTGTCTTGCTGCTCGCGCTTTTAGGGAAAGTGCCGATATTGGCCGTCGTCGAATCGAGCTGGATAGAAGCCTTCTTCTCCTTGGTCTGGGAAAAGGACAGGGAGGAGAATGCCAGGAGCAAGACCAGGCTTGCTAATAAGAAACGCTTCGTCATCACAAAATCTGTTAGCAGGAAGAACTTGAACAAATTCCGTTCCAACTGCAAATATACAAAAAAGGAGGGGCGCTCCTATGAGCGTCCCTCCAGTGATCTGTTGAATCTTGTGGATTACTGTCCGATGGTCTTGTCGACAGGGATGGTGATCCAGTCAGAATCGATGTAGCCGAAGCCGTAAGCAACCTTAGCCTTAACGAAGATGTTGAAGTCGGAGGTTACGTTGGTACCATTGTTCTTGTAGGTCAGGTAACCGGCGTCATTTGCAGGGAGGGTAACCTCTACGCCGCTCACAGGATCCTTAACCTTGGTTGCACCAACCTCGGTCTGGGTCAGGACGATGGTAGCAGGAACGGGCTGACGGACACCATTGAGGTCGCACTGTGCGTTCGCAGCGTCGATGACAACCTCGAACGGTCCGTAGTACTTCCAGTAAGTAGGATACTTGCTGAACTCACGTGCACGCCAATCGAACGGATCAAGGAGATCCTCGATCTTGATGTAGGAGCCCTTCTCACCGAAGTCAACAGCGTCGATGAACTTGTCAGCGGACTTGGTGTTGACGAAGACCGGCTGCAGGACGTTGGCCCTGAAGTGATCGGCACCGTCGAAGGTGACCTTCAGAGGCTCAGCAGTGAAGTCCTCGTTGCTGGTGCAGATGTAAGCATTAGCTCCGATGAAGGTGTGCATGTCGTTGGTGTTGAGCAGGGTGTCAGCGACAGTCTTGCCCTTGACCCACTTGAACATGTTCCATACCTTGGTCTCACCCTTCATTGCAGGGACGTTGGAGATGGTAGCGACAGTGTCGGTAACATCCTTGTCGTCGATCTTGATGGTAGCGGTGAGGATGGTATCCTCGACTACCTTGACGGTAACGGCGATGGTCTGCTCGTTGCCATTCTCATCAAGGATAGGCTGATGCTTCTGGTCCTTACGAGTAAGGGAAGTGATGGTAGCGACATCCTTGCAGAAGAAGTAAGCGACAGAGTCGACGTTCTTGACAAGAAGCTTACCGGCGTTGGCGGTTCCCTTAGGATAGGTCACGAAGGAAGCGTTGATGTCGTTCTCGAACTGGCAGTTGTCAGCTACGGTATCCTCAGCAGCAGGAACGTTGACATTGTACTTGGTAGCCTCGAAGTTCTCAGTCCAGTACTCCTTGATGTAGTCACCCTTAGCGGATTCAAGAGCAACCTTGTCAGCGATATCCTCGACAGTAGCGGTAAGCTTGACATCGACATAGACATCCGGGTTCTTGGAGCTGTAGTACCTGGCAACGATAGCAACTTCCTCACCAGCGTACTCCCACATGTCGTTTGCATCGAGCTTCCAGCTGATGACATGGGTACCCTGTACAGGATCGATAACAACGTCAGCGACAGTACCGATGGTATCCTCCTGAGGAGCGATCTTCAGGCTGTCATACAGAGCGTGGAACTGATCCTTGCTCATGTTCATGCCGTTGTAGATGATCTGGTTCATATCCTTGACAGTGGTCATCAGGGAATCAACGTCGCAGCTGAAGCGGAAGATGTTCTCACCGTCATCCTTGGCATCCCTTCTAGGGATAAGCTCGTAGGAAGGATTAGGACCAACCTCGCCGGCGGCGATGTAGACCTTGATGTAAGCAACCTCGACAACATTCTCACCGTCCATGATCTTGACACGGATGATAGGAGTACGGCCGATAGCGGCAGTTCCTTCAGTGTCATAGGTAACAGGCTTGAAGACACCGGTCTTGATCTTCTCAGGATCGACAAAGTTCTTCTGGTCGGTCTTAGGCTCACCAGCGATGTAGTTCTGGACAACCTCGAAGGTGAAGGTAAGGCCATAGTCCTCAAGATCCTTTGCAGTCATTTCGAAGCAAGCAGCCTCGGAGGTATCCTCTTCTGCGACAGGCAGGGTGTAGTGAGCGATGGTGATGGTCTTGAGATCAAGTTCGCCAGTGTAAGCAACAGCGGTATCGCAGTAGCTGTGGGCCTCCTCGAGGGAGTTGTTCATGATCCAGACCTCCTTGTCAGGAAGATAAGCATCCAAAGAATCAACGTTGGAGATACCAACGGTTCCCCTTCTGTAGTGCTCGTCCTCAATATTCTTGCACTTGGTGGAGACAGCCTTAGGATCGGCAATGCGGAGATTCTCGATCACACCGGAAAGGAGGGTGAAGTAGTCGGAAACGACAGACTTGCCATCCTTGGTGACCTTGAGGGCCATGGTGGTGATGAGCTCCTCGGTAGCTTCCTTGCCGACGACCTCGACATCAAGAGTAAGAACACCGTTCTCGTAGCTCTTGAAGGTAGGGATAACGGCGAAGTCCTCGCTCTGAGGGCCACGGGTCTTGATGTAAGGCTTGTCATCCTTGTTGATGAACTCATAGGTGAAAGTGTCATCAAGCTCGAAGTCGGAGACGTTCACGTGGAACTGGACACCCTTTGCAGGGCTGATCTGTGCAGGATCTGCACCCTCTTTGCCAGCCCAGATCTCATCCTTGGAATCCTGAGCAGTAACGAAGAGAGGATCATAGAAGAATGAAACAGCCTGGAAGCCCTCGACACCGTCGATGTAGCACTGAGGGATGAAAACGAGAGCAGTCTCACCGGTAGGAGTGAGGTTGACCTCGTAGCTGTCTTCACCAACAGTGATGGTGAGGACGTTGGCCTCGGGATCATAAGTAAGGGTGGTTCCGTTCTTGGGCAGATAGCTCTGCTTGGTGTCGGTCACTTCCCACTTACCGTTCTTGTACTCATGGAGATCCCAGCAACCGGTAGTCTCGTTAGGAGTGTAGTAGCTACCAGGAGTGCCGTCGTTACCCTTGGCACCGTTGGAAACCTGGTACTTCTTACCATCAGAGAGGGTGAATTCCCATCCACCGGGCTCTCCTGAAAGAGCGCTGACATTGGTAATCACAGCACCGGCATTGATAGCGTTCTGGAGAGTCTGGACCTGCTGAGACAGGGTCTGGACAGTACCATTAACGTTATCAATGTCCTTCTTGAGATTGTTGATGTCAGAATCGTAGTCCGTACAGGATACGGCTACCCCTGCGAGACCCAGGACAAGGGCCCCAGCAAGGAACAGATTTTTGAATTTTTTGTTCATAGTACTAAAAACAAAATTGATAAAGTTGATAATACATAATTCTCAATCAGTAATTCTTTCCTCTTGCGAATGAATATTTTTGATTAATTGCACAATCAATAAAGCCACCAAAAAGCTGACTTGACCTTGCAAAGATAACACGAATATTTAAATAAACAATATTTTTCCAACTTTTTTCGCGTTTGGGGCTATCTCAAAGCCATTTTTACTCATTTTCAGATCAAACCATAGTTTCGATTCGGAACCTCATAAACCACCTGAAAATTCTTCATTATCCTAAATGCCCATATTCCGAAATCTTGCATCAAAAAATTGAAAAAATTCATAAAAAATTCACGGGACTGCCTCATCGCTTTCTGAATAAAGAGCTTACATGGTTCTTTCCGGGACTTCGGCATACGTCCCGGTTTTGTCAGACTTATACGGGCATCAACTGTGGTTAATCGGGTCTGCACACCCTATCCACAGCTTCCCCTGGAGGGGTCGCAGCCCACGTCAAGCTCCGTTACCCAGAGTCCCGC
>JAEEGK010002122.1_pt1:0-40000 | contig 49500 bp, 26 predicted proteins | sample 8958771 | NCBI WGS metagenome assembly JAEEGK01 (sample SAMN16246547, study PRJNA631951) | gut metagenome | biome: gut microbiome; feature: rumen; material: SC-attached | host: Bos | place: Iran: Karaj | collected 2018-10 | reverse complement strand
GACCATCGGAGAGATGTCCCCCGACCAGATATTCAAGGATTACGCCAGGCATATCGGCATCGGAGGTATCGCCACGGCAGGTATCATAGGAATCATCAAGTCATTCGGCGTCATCAAATCCGCGGTTGGACTGGCAGTGAGAGAATTCAAGGGATCCACGACCAAGTCGGGGATGACAGAGGGATCGGCAAAGGAAGTGAGGACTCAGGAAGATATCCCCATGAAGACCATCGTCTTCGGGATCGTGATAGCGCTTCTCGCCATCTTCGCTTTCTTCGCGTTCGGCGGTGTGGTCAATAATGTCTGGCAAGCTCTTGTGGGCTTGTTGATTGTGGGAATCATCTCCTTCTTGTTCACCACGGTGGCTGCCAACGCTATCGCCATCGTCGGCACCAACCCCGTGAGTGGAATGACCCTGATGACCCTGATCATAGCGTCGCTCATTCTAGTGGCTGTCGGCCTGAAGGGTAACGCCGGCATGGCTGCGGCTCTAATCATCGGAGGTGTTGTCTGCACAGCCCTCTCGGTCGCAGGTTCCTTCATCACGGATCTCAAGATCGGATACTGGATAGGCAGCACTCCTAAGAAACAGGAAGGCTGGAAGTTCGTCGGTGTCGCGGTGGCCGCCGCGACTGTCTGCGGAGTGATGCTGGTGCTTAACAAGACCTATGGATTTGTGGGCGACCAGGCTCTAGTGGCTCCCCAAGCCAATGCGATGGCAGCCGTGATCCAACCGATGATGAACGGTGGCGGAGCACCTTGGTTGCTCTACGGGATTGGAGCGGCAATCGCCATCCTGCTGACCATATTCAAAGTGCCCGCGTTAGCGTTCGCCCTCGGCATGTTCATACCTATCGACCTCAACCTTCCCCTCTTGGTGGGAGGAGCGATCTCCTGGTATGTAAGCACCCGGACCAAGGACAAGAAGGTCAATGACGCCAGGCAGAACAAAGGAACCCTGATCGCTTCAGGATTCATCGCAGGTGGAGCCTTGATGGGGGTCGTGAGCGCCCTCCTCAAGTTCTTCAATGTGGACTGGTTCATGTCCGAGTGGCATGCGGCTCATGGTGAGGCTATCGCCATAATACCTTTCATCGCCTTGATTGCCTATATGATCATATCATCTAAAAAAGTTAAGGAATAATGGAAAAGATACTTGACAGGTTTCTTAGATACATCGCCGTGGACACCCAGAGCGATGAGAATTCAGAAAGCCAACCTTCCACAGCCAAGCAGTTGGATCTGATTAAAATGCTGAGGGATGAGCTTTTAGCAATGGGTGTGGAAGCGACTCTAGATGAATATGGCTACGTGATGGCCTCCATCCCTTCAAACATAGAGTCCAAAGTCCCGGCTATTGGCTTCATTGCCCACGTGGACACAGCCCCGGACGCTTCCGGCGCAGGAATCAAACCACAGATAATCAGTGAGTATGATGGTGGGGAAATACCCCTGCAAGGAGTTCCTGGGCTTGCTTTGAAGCCCTCCGAATTCCCGGAGATGCTACACTATATCGGCCAGACCCTCATCACCACTGACGGGACGACCTTGCTTGGAGCGGATGACAAAGCTGGAGTGGCCGAGATCATGAATGCTGTCCAGTATATCATGGAACATCCTGAGTATCAGCATGGAGACATCAAAATCGGATTCACACCAGACGAGGAGATCGGCCGAGGGGTAGTCAAGTTCGACGTTGAGAGATTCGGAGCCGACTACGCATACACCATGGACGGAGGCGAGGTCGGAGAACTGGAATTCGAGAACTTCAACGCAGCCTCGGCGAAAATCCACATCCAAGGCCGGAATGTCCACCCGGGCTACGCCAAGAGCAAGATGAAGAACGCTATCCTTATCGGCATGGAGATGAACTCCTTGTTACCGGTAGAGCAGAGGCCGGAGTTCACAGAAGGTTACGAGGGCTTCTTCCACATCATCAGTTTCAGAGGTTCCGTGGAGGATGCTGACATCACGTATATCATCCGTGACCACGACAGGGCGCTGTTTGAGAGGAAGAAGGGAGCCATTCAAAAATGCTGTGACTTCATTAATTTGAAATATGGCGAGGGAACCGCCACTCCCGTGGTGAAGGACCAATATTACAACATGCGTGAGCAGGTCGAGCCTCACTACCACGTTGTGGAAAAGGCGGTCAAAGCGATGGAGATGGCCGGAGTCAAGCCCAAAATCCAGCCTATCAGAGGCGGCACTGATGGCGCCAACTTGAGTTTCAAGGGTCTTCCTTGCCCGAATATATTCGCGGGAGGACTGAACTTCCACGGAAAGATGGAATTCGTCCCCCTGCAATCAATGGAGAAGGCATCGGAGGTGATCTTGAACATAATCACCCTCTACGCCTCCGAATAATCTATACTACAGCAGCTTTTTCTTGAGGGCATCGATCATGTCAACGGTCATTCCCTCAAGATCGTATGTTGGCTTCCAGTCCCACTCCTCTCGGGCGCAGGAGTCATCCATCTTGTCCGGCCATGATTCGGCGATAGCCTGACGGACGGGATCTACCTCATAACGCATCTTAAAGCCCGGAATATGCTCCTCAATCTTGGCCCTGAGAATCTCAGGATCAAAGCTCATTGAGGCGATATTGAACGAGTTGCGATGCACGAGCCTGGAAGGATCAGCGTTCATGATGTCGACAGCGGCTTTCAATGCGTCCGGCATGTACATCATGTCCATGAAGGTTCCGGGAGCGATCGGGCAAACGAACTCCTCTCCCTTGACGGCGGCGTAATATATCTCCACAGCGTAGTCAGTGGTGCCCCCTCCGGGAAGGGTCACGTTGGAAATCAACCCGGGGAATCTGACAGAACGGGTGTCTACGCCATATTTGTGGAAGTAATAATCGCTGAGGAGCTCAGTGGCCACTTTCGTGCATCCATACATCGAGCGGGGCCTTTGGATTGTGTCCTGGGGAGTGTTTGCGCGAGGTGTTTCCGGACCGAAGGAGCCGATCGAGGAAGGTGTGAAAACAGCGCAGTTGTTTTCCCTGGCGATCTCGAGAATATTCATCAAACCGTCAATCTGGATATGCCATGCGAGCTGAGGCTTCTTCTCGGCGACAGCTGACAGGAGGGCGGCGAGATTGTAGATGGTATCGATATCGTACTTCTTCACAATCTCCAGAAGCTGAGAGCCATTACAGACATCGGCCTCTGCCGAGGGTCCACTCTCAAGAAGCTCACCTTTCGGCTCAGCTCCTTTGATATATCCAGCGACAATATTGCCTTCAGGAATCATCCTCCTGATCTTCATCGTGAGCTCGGAGCCAATCTGACCGGTTGAGCCTATCACAAGAACATTTTTCATTGCAGATAGCGGTTTAATTGCTAAATTAGCTGGCACAAATTTACATTAATTTCGTAAAACATAAAACTAAATAATCATTCATAATCATGTACGGCAAATTTCAGGATCATTTGAAAGCAGAGCTCGCTTCCATCAAGGAAGCCGGCTTGTACAAGAACGAGAGGAACATAGCTTCCGCTCAGTCCGCCGAGATCACTCTCCAGGATGGCAGCAAGGCACTTAACTTCTGCGCAAACAACTATCTCGGACTGGCCGACTCCCCGAGACTCATCGAGGCAGCCAAGAAGGCGATGGACGAGAGAGGCTTCGGTATGAGCTCGGTGCGTTTCATCTGCGGCACCCAGGACCTACACAAGGAGCTCGAGGATTCCATCTCCAAGTTCTTCAAGACAGAGGACACCATCCTCTATGCCTCCTGTTTCGATGCCAACGGCGGAGTCTTCGAACCGCTTCTGACAGCCGAGGACGCTATTATTTCCGACTCACTCAATCACGCCTCTATAATTGACGGAGTCCGGCTCTGCAAGGCTGTCCGTTACCGCTATGCCAACGCCGACATGGAGGATCTCGAGCGCTGCCTCAAGGAGGCACAGGCACAGAGGTTCAGGATCATATGCACTGACGGCGTGTTCTCGATGGACGGGAATGTCGCCCCGATGGACAAGATCTGTGATCTGGCAGAGAAATATGACGCCCTGGTCATGGTTGATGAGAGCCACTCCGCCGGAGTTGTCGGAAAGACTGGCCGTGGCGTCGCCGAGCAGTTCGATTGCTACGGAAGGATCGACATTTTCACAGGAACCCTCGGAAAGGCTTTTGGAGGCACCGTGGGCGGTTTCACGACCGGACGCAAGGAGATCATCGACATGCTCCGTCAGCGTTCCAGGCCTTATCTGTTCTCCAACTCACTCCCTCCTATGATTGTCGCTGCCGGAATTGAGATGTTCAAGATGCTCGGCGAGAGCAATGAGCTCCATGATCGCCAGCAGGAGAATGTGAGATACTTCCGTGACGCCATGATGGCCGCCGGCTTCGACATCAAGCCGACCCAGAGCGCCATCTGCGCCGTGATGCTGTACGACGCACCCCTCTCCCAGAAGTTCGCCGCCAAGATGGCCGAGGAGGGATTATTCGTGACCGGTTTCTACTATCCTGTTGTCCCCAAGGGACAGGCCAGAATCAGGGTGCAGCTCTCCGCGGCCCACAAAAAAGAACACCTTGACAAAGCCATCGCTGCCTTCATCAAGGTGGGTAAAGAGCTCGGGGTTATCAAATAGCTAATCGTACCATAGCATTGAGGCGGGCAACTGCTCGACCTCGATGCCTTCACCGACGAGGCCGACTTCTATATTCTCGCCACCATAATTCTCGAAATAGGGGATTTCAAGGCGATGGAAGCCGGCCTCGAGCTGTATCCAGGCCTCGGCGAATCCACCTCCGTCCCTGTCGATATCAAATAGAAGTTGGCCGTCAAGGAACAGCTTGGATCCGTCGTCCGTGGCCAGTGAGAGCTGGTACAAGCCTGTTTTCTCAATCTTCATCAATGTGTTGAAATTGAACCCGAAATGATCCTCCTGACGTTTAGCTGACGTGGAGAGGAACGGGATGGTCCCGCTGGAGATAACAGGGCTCGCGAGAGCCTCACCGACGCTCATGAAGGGCCCCTCGTGATAGGTATAGCGTACACCATGCCCCTTTGGAGTGGCTTCCACAGCGGAGAAAGTGGCAGAGGCCACAGGAGTCTCCGGCTCCTTGTAATAAGTGGGATCAAATGGCTCGCACTTGATTCCATTGCCAGGAGTGAAATCGACTCCGAAAAGATCCGCGATCGTGGCCGCTACCTGCTTTGTATAGAAAGGACCGTTGTTGGAGGTCTCACCAGCTGCTGGGATACCTCTTCCGAGAGCCATTAACCATGTCTGCTCAGCGCCCCTTATATCAGCCCCATGTGAGACAAAGCGATCCCCTCGGCCGCGGCCATGGTCAGTCGAGATCAGATACGTGGTTTTACCTTTGTAGAACGGGTCAGCCTCACATGTCTCGACAATATCCTTTATGAAGCCGTCCGTGAAATGGACCGCATGGAGATACTTGTCATATTCACCTCCATGTCCCCATTCGTCAGTCTCTCCGAACGAGATAAACAACAGTTTCGGGTGGTCATTCCGAATGGTCTCCATAGCGTAGGCATATGTGAAACCGTCGGGCCTCTCGCCTCCCTTGGGAGAACCGTATATGCTTTCCATCACCCGGTCTATCATCTCAAGCCGCGGGCTTGGATCAGGAGAGACGTTGCCCTCAAAAGCGGTGCTGCCAGGGAAACCTCCCCTCTCATTATTAACCGCGAAACGAATCGATTCCCACGATCCATACACCATCACGTGACCTTTATAACGGGGATCCTGGTTCACGACCTCCATCACGCTGACGTTGGGATTCGGAACCGGATCATTGCTGTCAACCCTCTCGTCATCAGCCCAGCCGCAGAACATCTCGCTATAGCCGGGATAGGAATATGATTTATTGTTAAAGACCCGCATCAGACTGTTCTTCTCCCGGTTGCCGAGAAGGTAGCCATTAGAGGCGATGTGACTCCATACGAACGGCATCAGAGCCTCCCGGCGCTCCTGGGGAGTGTCCCTCCAATATTCAGCCTTAAGTGCCTCCGGATCCCGAGAGAAACGAGGATCGGCAATAAGTGATGAATCGGCTCCAGAAAACACCTCCTGCCAGCGCAGGCCGTCAAAGGTGATCACTACCACTTTTGGGTCATTATCCACCTTGGAGCATGATGCAAGCAGGGCGCAAGCGCCCAAGAAAAAGACAACTATTCTCTTCATTATCAGTAAATTGATTATTCGTGGAAAAGCATCGAGGCTGGAATATTGTCAAATGACAGGCCGCAGCCCTCTATACCGACCTCAAGCGCCTCCCCTTCATAGTCCTCGAAGTATAGTACCTGCAGCCGGTGGTATCCCGCATCCATTGCGAGGGAGACCTCCATGACATTGGTGCTGTGGCTACCGTCATTGTCAATGACCAACTTATCATCTATGAACACCTTGGAACCGTCATCTGAAGACAAAGAGATGACATATCGCCCCGATACAGGAATCTTGAGAAGCCCTTGGAAATCATACCCGAAATGGTCTTCCGCCCTGGCATTGTCAATACTCAGGTCCTCCTTTATCCCGCTCTCCACGACTCTCGCTTTAAGCAGCTCGTCAACACTGACAAAAGGACCCTCGTAATACCTATACCTCACTCCCGCACCCCTCGGTGTCGCGGTCACTTCATGGAAGTATCCCATATCCTGTATGTTCAAATCATCGGGCAAGGGTTCTCCCTTGAACTCAGGATCGACCGGGGGCTGCTTTTCCCCGTTGTCCGGGGTGAAATCAACCTCAAGGATGTCCGCTACAGTGGATGCGACCTGGTAGGTATAATAAGGGCCGTTCCCGGAAGTCTCCCCGAGGCGTTTGACCCCCTTGCCAAAAGCGATCATCCAAGTATTCTCGGACCCGGAAGTGCCAGAGCTGTGGCTGGTGAATCCTGATTTCTTTCCGCGACCGTGGTCGGTGGTCATCAAGTAAGTAGTTTTCCCTTTATAGAATGGATCGCTCTCGCAAAACTCCACGATCTGCCGGATCATATCGTCGGCGCCATGTGCCGCCTCAAGATAAAAATCATATTTCCCGGCATGAGCCCACTCATCGGTGTCTCCGAAAGCGACCCACATCACCTTAGGATGATCCTTCTTCATTGTCTCGAGGGCATAGGCATATGTGAAAGCGTCAAAACGCTCCTCTCCCCAATAGTGGGGCATTACCTCCTGCATCTTGTTGATCAAATCCAACTCCGGACTCTTGTGGGCTGCCACGTCTGGTTCATACGACACACTTCCCGGGAACCCTCCCCTGTCATTGTTCACCGCATAACGGATAGACTCCCATGACCCATAAACCATCACGCTGCCTTTATAACGTGGATCCTTATTCACGACTTCAAGGACACTGGTGTTGGGATTGGGAACAGGATTATTGCTGTCAACCCTCTCGTCATCAGCCCATCCGCAAAACATCTCACTGTAGCCGGGATAGGAGAAACTCATGCTGTTGGCCACTTGGAACTGGCTGCCTTTGAGACGATTACCAAGCATATAACCGTTTGATTCAATATAGCTCCATGTGAAAGGCAGGAGGACAGAGCGACGTTCCTCGGGAGTATCTCTCCAATACTTCGCCTTCATCAAATCAGGATTGTCAACATACCTCGGATTGCCCACAAGGCTGGAATCGGCGCCCGTATAGAGCTCCTGCCAACGCAGACCATCATATGTGAAAATAACAAGCCTGGGCTCATTTCCTCCGCAGGAGGAGAGAATGCCGGTGAGAACCAGCAATAAAGAGAAAAACTTCAATCTCATCTATCAATCAAATTCAAGTTTATCATAGAATTCGCCGGGAGTCATATCCGTCAGTTTCTTGAAACTCCTGGCCAGTATTTTATAATCCATTCCGAGCATGTCCGCCGCGTTAAGCGGAGAATATCCATTAATCATCAGATCTTTCATCTTCTCGACCCTGACCTTGATTATGTACTGGTATATCGAGGTATCCATCTCCTTGCGGAAAGTGCTCTCGAGAAGCCTTCTGGACATCGGGACCAAAGCAACCACATCATCCACTGATATCCTGTCATTGATGTTGTTGTTGATGAAATACAATATCCGGGAGATGTATGGGTTGGGATGCAAAACGGCGTCTGTGGATCGGCGTGTGGTCACATGAGTGGGCTTGACCACGATGTCCCTGGTCTTCCCCAATCTCTCTTTTGGAGGCAGGGAGAGAAGCTCATCGATGAAACAAGCGGTATTGTAACCGGCTTCCTCAACATCCTGATTGATCGAGGAAAGCTGAGGAGAACACAACTGGCAAAGAGACTCATCGTTGTCGATTCCCAGCACCATAATGTCCTCGGGAATACGCATTTCCTCACTCTCAACCATCTTTGCCGCCTCGATTATGTAATATGCCCTATTGTCATCACAGGCGAAGATAGCGACCGGTTTGGGAAGATCCAACAGCCACTTACCAAGCCCCTCAAGGTCATACCACCAGGTCTCACTGATATCATACATCTCCTGAACAGAGATTGTAGCATCGGGAATCCTCGACTGAATCTCAGCCACGAAACTGTCCCGTCTCTCGTCCGACCAGACCATTCCTTTCAAGCCGAAGAATCCGAAATTATTGACTCGCTTCTTTATCAGGTAATCAGCAGCGATCTTTCCGGAGGCTGCATAATCACCACTTATATTGCTGATTGAAGGGAACTTCTGGTGATAGTCCTGAGCAATCGCTATAATCCCGTGTTTGCGGAAGGCGTCCACATCATCAGTGGGCAGAAACTGGCCGATGATCGCATCAGCCTTCCAGTCCACAGCGAACTTCACCACCTCATCCATCCTTCCATTGTCACGTAGAGAAAGCGGCATCTTACAAACCACCCACGGTTCGTGCTCATGGGAAAAACGCATAATCCCTTTCAGTAGCTTGTTAGCATACGACTCGGAGAAATCGGTCATCAGTAATAGCCTAGCCATGACAATCTGGATTAAATATACCTCTAAAAACGGTTTAGAATCTTCGCGAATATAACAATTCGACCTTTTTTAAGCAAAACACTACCTAAATCCATCCGCATTCGCCTCAATCCTGAACTTGTAAGAATACTCCTGGCCTGGAGTGATCTTGTATTTCGGAAGCGTGGTAGGGCCACAGCTTCCGTTTCCGATTCCTTCCATGAACCGGTCAAGGCACAAAACGGTCTCCGGCCTGCGGACCTTCGGAAGTTCATGGCAGTATTTAGCGTTGAATATGTCCTCGTCGGTGAAATGCTGCGCCGAGAAGTCTATAGCTCCCTCGGCGGTGATACGCAAGAAATGCCCATCCTCTGTACCCAACTCAATCCATCGGGTGTCAGTCCTCTCACCCATAGTCTGGGTGCGGGCATAGTGCTCAGCCATATCCGTGACTGTCGATTCATATATCCCGAGGAAAGCCGCGTCTTTCCTGTCGATGTAATTCTCCATAGGGCCGCGACCGTACCACTTGATTGTCTCATACGCCGGATTCAGAAACATCCTCAGTCCCAACCTATGGAGAGAGAAGCCCTCGGCAGGAGAGAATGTGGCGGCAACATCGACTTGACCAGATGGATGGACATCATAAATGACCTTATAAGGCACTGTTATCCCGCCCACAGTAGCGTCAACGCTTGTTTCCACACGGAGGTCACCATCATCCACATGATAATTGAACTCCTTAAGTAAAATGGTCGTTGAGAAAGGATCATGTATCTGGAAACCCATGAAACGGGCGGCGTCATTGCTGATGTAGCGATAGCCATTGAACACTGGTCCTCCCTGCATGTGAAGGATCTCATAACCGTCTACACAAAGGCTCTGCAGTTTACCCTCATATTTGTCGAAACGGGCGTAAATCCTGTCGTTGGTCGCGCAGAGGTAACGATTCTCCTCAACATATACCTTCAAAGTGGAGGATCCTTCTGAACCGGCAGGCGCAAGGACTGGGGCTGCCTCATTTAAGACGAACTCCCCGGAAGCGACATCATAGCCAGCATCAGCCCAGCGGGCAGACTCCTTCAGGCAAACCCAAACCTGCAGAACCACGTCCGCATTCGCTTTCTCCAGCAAAGCCTTGTCCACGGGAATATCCACCACACAAGACTCCCAAGGCTTGGTGTCAGGAAGCGAGACCACACCGGATGCCACTTTTCCCCCGGAGTGAAGGACTTTGAAGCGAAGCTCCATTTGAGAGAGATTATACGTGGTATAACGGTTCTCCATAGCGATTTTGCCTTGCTCCAAACAAGAAATCTTGATGTACTGGTATACCTTCTTGACCTGCTGGAGTTTCGGCGTGACCCGGCGGTCAGCGGTGATTATACCGTTGAGACAGAAGTCGTTGTCATTGGGCATATCACCGAACGATCCTCCAAAGTAGATATTCCCGTTATTCTCCCCGTATTTGGTTATTCCCTGGTCCACCCAGTCCCATATACAGGCACCTATCATCCTCTCCGATTTGTTCTCTATATAATCCCAATATTCGGCTAGGTTTCCGATGGCGTTACCCATGGCATGGGCATATTCGCAAAGAATATAAGGCTTATCGCCGCCATCCTTGTCCTGAGCCTCCATCTCGCTCAGCGAGGGATACATCCTTGAGTCCATGTCCGCGACGCTGTTCATCCCTTCATAATGGATAGGACGGTCGTCCAGACGACGGACAGCGTCCCTTTCGGCGACGATGTTCGGACCGGGACCCGACTCGTTTCCAAGCGACCAGAAGATTACAGACGGGTGCAGCTTGTCCCTGCGGACCATCCTCTCGGCACGATCCACGTAGGCCGCCTCCCAGGAGGGAGTCTTACTGATGGCGTTGTTGCCATGGCACTCCTGATCAGCCTCATCAATAACATAGAGCCCGAAATAGTCATACATGGCGTACATCTTCGGGTCATTGGGATAATGGCTGGTTCGGACAGTATTGATGTTGTGACGCTTCATCAGAAGAATATCCTTGAGCATAGTCTCGACCGGCACGGCCTTGCCATGGACGGGATCTATGTCATGGCGGTTGGTGCCTTTCAGATATGTCAGGACCCCGTTGACATAGAGTTTATTCCCCTTGAACTCAACCTTTCGGAAACCGTGACGGATGAAGGTCGTCTCGAGAGTCTTGCCGGCCTTGTCAAGAAGTTCGATACGGACCGTGTAAAGATAAGGATCCTCAGCTGACCAAAGATGAGGGTTGGACACATCTAAGCGTAAATCCCTCAGCGCCAACTCTTTCCCTGCGGGAATCATTGTCTCGGAGGATTCGGCGTGGCTTACCTCGCGCCCCTGTTCATCGTAAATAGCGGCCTTGACCCGGGCTACCGATCCCCTGCCATCATTCCTTAGAATGGCGGAAGCGTCGATGGAGCCGATGGAGAAACCGTCGCTGAAAGAGGTCTTTACTTCAAAATCATTGAAATGAAGTCTCGGCCTGGTGACAAGATAGACATCACGGTGGATACCAGCCAGGCGGAACATGTCCTGGTCCTCAAGATAACTGCCGTCGCTCCACTTGTACACCTCCACAGCCACAACGTTACGCCCCTTAACGACATATTTGGTGATGTCAAACTCAGAGTCATTGTTAGCGCCTTGGCTGTAACCGACCTTCTTCCCGTTGACCCAGACATAGAATGCGGAATAGACCCCATCGAAATGGATGTACACCTGTTTGTCCCCCCAGTCCGATGGAAGTGTGAAATCCCTGCGGTAAGACCCTGTGGGATTGGGCTCAGTGAAGGTGGTGTAGCCACGCTGGGGCTGGATGAAGGGAGGATTGTTAAGGAAAGGATATGTGCTGTTGGAATATAACGGAGTGCCATACCCCTTCATCTCCCAGTTTGAAGGAACGCCGATCTCATTCCAAGAAGAGACATCGTACTTTGGAGACTGGAAACCGGATGGCCGGTCCTTAGGATCCGCCACCCAATTGAACTTCCATTTCCCATTTAGAAGCAATATCCTGGAGGAACCTGTACGGTCCCATGGCCGCATATAAGCGGGGTCGGAAACCATCTCTTTTTCAGAAGCGAAAGGGAGGAAGGTGACGTGACCCGGCAACTTATTGATAGCAAACACCTTCTCGTTTTCCCAATCGTTATTCGATTCCGTCTTGGGGATAATGAAGTCCACTTTAGCGGCGGATTCCCTCAGGAACCAGCGCTGGGACGGACTGGACGGATCGGCTGTTTTTTGCCAGACCGCGGTACCGGGCTGATGGGTAGAGTCAAGCCCCAGAGCCATGCCGCTTGCGACGCTCACTATCGAGCAGGAACCGTCTTCGGCGAAAGAGACAACCCAATGTTGATTCGGGTTAGGTCTCTCATCCTGCCACTGGATAACAGGGTGCTCCCCGCCTGTGCCATCACAGTCCAAAGCCTGGAAAGAGAACGCGTTGACCAGCTGGTAAGTACCATTCCCCAAATCCCTGAACTGCCATGCTTGGGCCTGGGACTCATTGTCGGGAACCCCGAGATACATACGTGTCTCGCTGCTTATGCTCCCTTGATTGTCAAGAACCAATCCCCCTGAGGTGGATATTTGGTAAACTTTTTTCGGATCAATCTTTTGCGCTGACACCGAGAGGGACAACACCAGAAGGAATATCGCGGTGATTGTTTTCTTCATTTTCAGTTATTTAGATTCTTCGCTTTGCTCAGAATGACATTAGGGGATGAAAAGCCGGTTGGCCGGAAGAGGACCGTTGAAACCTTCCGGAGCGGCGAGATAGATGTCCAGCATCTGACCTTCACAATCTTCGAAATATCTGAGTTTCAGGCGGTGAAATCCTTTTTGCAGATTGACGAAGGCTATCCCGGTCTTAGGGGAATGGGAACCGTCCAGATTGATGACCTCCGTCCCGTCGAGATAAAGTACAGCACCGTCGTCACTGACAATCTTAAACTGGTGGACTCCATCCTCCTCAGCCTTGAACCAGCAGTCGAAGACATATCCGAAATGGTCCAACTCTGGCTCAGTTTCAATCTTGATAAATGGCAAAATGCCTTCATGGACAGGGTCTTCCCTCCAAACCATCTGCGAGGTGGTCATGAAAGGACCCTCGTATTTCTGGAACGATACCCCATGGACTGTCGGATTGACATCAGCAGCAGACAACTGGGGAGCCTCTTTGAAACTTTCAGCCAGTTTGGCATAATTATCCAAAAGGTGCTTCGCCTCCATGATTCCTCCAGACCATTCTCCTTCAGCCATGCGGTTGATTCCTTCCCTTTCCACCACCCGGCGGACAAGGGCATCAGCGCCTTCCTGGAACCCAACGACTGGATTCTTATGCATTTGCAGGAAACAGAGCGGCATCTCGGCCGTCTCGACCCTATCATGGAGAACCTTATCGGAAGCCACCGCTTCTTTCGCCGCGGCGAAAATCTTCCTGCCCTCGGAAATGAGCTCATCAGTGTACATCGGATCAGAAGCGTCGATATAGCAGTCAGAGTGGATACCCGGCCTGCGAAGGATGCTGTCCGAGAGGGCGATATATTCCCTGACATACTTGCCGGCGGCCCCATAGTAACCGTCAGTGAAATCCTCGATCAAAGCGTCAACGTCAGCGTCCGGATTCCACATCAGCTTTGAGAGCAGCCAGGCGCGCAGTTCCCTTAATTCGCATGAGACTGTCTGATAATCACCTTCTTCCAATAATCCGATAGCGTTATTGTCACGGAAGTCTTTGATGTGGGTCGCCATGGTCTTCCAATTGGCCACCGGGAGGCAGTACTGAGCGAAGTCTGTCACATAGTCCCAGATGTAAAGATGGGGGGCGATAGCAGACCAGTCCTTGAGATCCTTCATGAAGGCGACATTCTGCTCGCAGTCGTCATAGTCGTGGAACATGCAGCACTCGATGCTGCAGAGGCGGATCACCACATTGTCCCTCGGGACTATGTCCTTAGGAGCGTGACGGGTGTACTGGTAAGCGAAGGTCCCGATGAACTTGTCAGGGAACTCATCCTTGACAGCGTCCGCGACCTGATTGACGAACCAGACCATGATGCCGGACTGCCCGCCATATTTCTCGGCGAGAGCCTCACATTCCTCGCATTGGCAATACAGCCGGTTGTCTCCCTGCTCCATCGAATAGACAAGGAAATCGGGGTTCTGCCGCATGACGTTCCTGATCTTCTCCGTACAAATCCTCAACACATCGGGATTCGAGAGGCATAGCTGGGAATAACCGGAAAGGCGCTTGCCGTCCCTGAAACTGAAGTACTCAGGGTGCTCGGCATAATACTCCTCGGGAGTCATGAGATAGCCCATGGCGTGGACTCCCCAATATCCCTCAGCGGTGCCAGGAAGCGTCTCTCCAGGTTTTTCCCCGGGCAGGTTGACGAAATTATTCCTCATCCTTCCGGAGAAAGCCGGGTTCTCACGGACATCCAGGTAGCAGTTGTCCCGGATAATTATTCCAGGCTCCTCATGGCGGTCCAATTGTGAGAACTCCCATGAGTCCTTGTGTGGGGCCACGCTCACCTTGCTGGAAAACCACCGGCAGCCGAGCTCCTCCTCCAGGAAGGAATACACGGCGTAAAGTGTGCCGCGGTTGGCTCCTCCCCAGAAGAGAATGTCTCCACCCTTACTGGTAAGAGTGAAAGAGTCATCCCGACCCACAGGCTTGACCGAGCCCGGTACCATGGTCTCTGTGAGGGCGTTATAACCGACAATCAGTCGTTTACCCTTCTTTCCCCCGTCGAGACCCGCCACAGGCAGCTCCACTCCGGAGACTTCTTTTATCCAATTCCTCAACTCGGAGGCCGCGTACTTCTCCGAAGGAGTAGCATCCTCGGACACTACAATTGTGTAGTCGGACTGGCCGTCCTTGAACAACTTATGACTGCCGCATGAGACCGCGAGCAAGATCGCTATGGCTAATATTGATAGATTCTTCACTTCGTTCAGAATGACAGTTAATAGTCAGAATGACTGTTTGTTACTATTTGGTTTTGATGATAACGGTGGGATCGAGAGGATAGCGGCCGAAGTCCTTGCCGTAGATGGCGAGACCTCCGTCGAGGTCCTCAACGGGAACGCTGAAGCGGAGCTTGACCTGCCTTGTCTTCAGGATCTCCCCGACAGGAAGGCCATTAAGAGGCACATCGATCTTGACAAGCTCGCCGTAGGAGCCGCCTTCACGCATCTCGCGTTCGGCTGGCTGAGCTCCCCATGACAGGATGCCGCGATGATCCGCCGGATCGTCTTTCAGGTCCACCTTTCCGATAACCTTGCCGTTCACGGAGACCTCCAGCTTCGAAGGCCAGAGAGTCGTGTCTGTCATAGCGTAGGAATTGAGCGACTTGCAATGGTCAAAGGTACCCTTGCCAAGCATGTAATCGCCGTCAATCTCGTCACCCTCTTTGTCCTTTCCGAATTTTTCCTTGGCGGAAGCCTCGAAAAGAAGCTCAGCTGAAGTGACTTTCTCAAGATCGATATCCTTGGGAATGGTGAGCGTGTATTCGAAATATCCATGACCGAAACCGTTCTCCTTTAGACCGTCGTAGATCGAGGATGTGCCCTTTGACCATTCAGAAGCGGTGTAAGAGGCAGGTGCGAAGGTCAGGATCCTGGTATTGTCCGTAGCCGGGGTCTTTCCGTTTTTCACACGGAAGGTAGTGAAGTTGCGATGGAGAACCTCGCCTTTATCATTCTTCAAGACCATCCTGAGCCAGTACAGGCCATTCTCCTCGGGAACAGAGACTTTCTGACTCGCCACCGGCTTGCTGAGCCAAGGCTCAAAGGTCACGGGAATTGAACTCTTCTCATATTCCTTAAACTCGCCAAGGCTGTTATAGCCAACGAGTTCCGTCTCAAGGGAGAGTTTTCCAGGATTCTTTTCAGTCATGAATGAGCCGTAGAAAGACAGAGGGACTTGCTCACCGGGTTTGTTAACAGTCCAGAGATATTTCATGGGGGAAATATAGTACAGGCTCTGGAAGTCAGAGACGGTCATCCCGGGGACGAGGTCGCCCAGGCCGTCGATCTTCGGGGAGCGGTCGTACTGGACATATCCGTTCCACTCGTTGATGACATCGTGATGCTCTGTGTAGAGCCATCCGGCGCACTTCGGATAACGGCGGAAGACGTCGATCATGATGTGGTAGTCCCAAGTGAAATCGACATCGCCCGCGCTGCCGTGATATCCCCAAACGTCGCCGCACTCGCTATTGATCATCGGCACATCCGTCTGGACATTGTCACCAATGTAGTTGAAATAGCTTCCGGGATAAGTGTTGTCGCAATAGTATTTGATCTCCCTTTCCCAATCCCAACCGGGCTTATAGGAATGCCAGGAGTTGATGTCGCTCTCGACATGGTCCTGGTTGCAGGCGCTCTGGTCCTCGACAAGACGTGTCGGATCCAGACTCTTGGTCAGACGGTACATCGACCTTACCCACTCCTGGGCGTCTTTGGTGTACACATGGTCCTTGTCGAAAAGTCCCCAAGTCTCGTTGAAATTCACGTAAGCGAATATTGACGGATGGTTATAATCCCTCTCGACCTGTCCTCTGAGACAGTGCTCCCAATCCTTACGGGCTTCCGGGACAGGCTCGCCCCAGAAGTTAGGGGTGTCAGCCATGATCAGCAGACCAAGTTTGTCCGCCCAGTAAAGCTTGCGGGGGATCTCCACCTTGATGTGGATCCTGTTACCGTTCAGTCCGAGCTTCTTTGAGAGCAGGATCTCATTCTTCATGAACTCGTCGCTGGGGAAGGTGTAGAATCCTTCCGGATGGTAGCTCTGATCCAGGCAAAGCTGCAGATAAATAGGCTTGTTGTTGAGAGCCACGTATTTATAGTCAGCTCCGGGGAAATTCACGGTCCCGATCTTCCTTTGGCCGAAGTAGCTGTCCACGGAATCATCCTTGATCGAAGCCTTGACCTCATAAAGGAAAGGATCGTCCAAGTCCCAAAGGTGCTGATCCTTGATCGGAATCACGAAACTCGCCTTGTCCTTGCCGCTGATGTCAGAAGTGAAAGTCTCCTGGCCGCCGGTCTTGAACTCGAGTTTGAAAGTCTCACCCTGGGCGGCTGGAGCCGCGAGGGCGACATCCACCTTGACCGAGGAGTTGTCGATGTCCGGGCTGAAATGAAGGGAACTGATGTAGTTCTCTCCCCTGGCCTCAAGATAAACTGTCTGCCAGATGCCCCGGGCGTTGCCGTACCCCTGCTTGCCATAAAGGTGGGAATCATTGGAGGTGTCATCCGCCTTGATGATCAAGGTCTGGTTCTTTCCGAAGGTCACGTCCTTAAGCTCGCACTCAAAAGGTGTGTAGCCACCCTGATGGCGTCCGACCTCCTTGCCGTCCAGCCAAACCTGGGTGTCCCAGTCGGACGCGCCGACCACGAGATAGACCCTCTTACCCTTCCAGGATGAAGGAACCTTGATCTCACGGGCGTACCAACCGATGTCTCCCTTGTCCTCAACCTCGGAAAGCTTTGAGCCCCAAGGGAAAGGAACCAGAATCTTTTGCGTCATGGCCGCCAAGTCACCGTCAGAAAGGACTTTGCCGGCAGCCGCCTCGTCAAAGGTGAAGGCCCAATGGCCATTGAGGTTGATCCACTCGGTTCTCTCAAAGTCCGGCCTCGGATGTTCAGGAAGCGGAATAGACTCTGATGTCTGATTAGAGGCGCAGGCGCCCAATAGCAATATGCCCGCAAAGAGCAGCGCATTGACAATCTTTCTCATATCCTTGAATATTAATTATTTCACTTGTTTGATTCCCTTCGGGAGCTTGATGTCGGAAGCGACGGTTTCGTCGGCTTTTTTCTCATGACGGACAGAGATGACACCGTATGGCGTGGGGAAGGTTCCCTCGGCCCACTGAAGGTCGCCAAGGTGCGGTTCGATCCTGACTTGCTTGAACCCGACTCCGACAGGTTCGATGCCCAAGACGTGACGGCTCAGCCAAGTCGTGGGACCGGAAGCCCAGCCGTGGCAGAAACTATGGCGCAGACCCACATAGCACCATGCGCCTCCGTCAGCATGGATGTCGAACTTGTCTTCCGAGACGATCTCGTCGATCCTGGCGGCATTCTCGGCGTCAGCGTAGTTGAAATCCTCCCAGAAAGTGGTGGCTCCAAGATCAAGCATCTTTCCCCAATATTTTGAGATCAGATCCATGGCCTCCGCGTAACGTCCGCCCTTGGCGAGAGCCTCAAGCAGATAGTAACCCATGAAAGAAGTGAACTTCTCAGGGCCGTTTTCGAGAATGATCTCCGAGGCCTTCCCGGCATCCAGCATATCTTGGATGGCAAGAAGCGCCGCCGCCTGACTATTATTCTTATTATCAGGAACATAAGTCCGCATAGACTTTGCCACATCCCCGCATTTCACTTTCATGGTCTCATCCCCCAACCATCCGCACATCTCGGATCCTGCCTCAAGCGCCCTGACAGTAAGGGCCTGAAGACCGGCGTGGATGACATCCGGCTTGTCATTGGAAGGCCAGTCTATGAAGCGGCCGTCGGCGTAAGCCTCTTTCGAACCTTCGACGTTTTTCATCACATTCTCCAGCAACCGTACAAGATACGCTTTCTGCTCCTTGAGATAATCCATATCCCCGTACCACTGATAAAGATGGTGGTGAATGATAATCCACCATAGTGAGTATGAGCAGATTCCATTCATCCATCCCTCTGGAGTCCCGTCCCTGACATAGTCCAGGCTCTTGCGGACAACCTCGTGGTTCCCGAATACGGTTCCTACGGTCATAACCTCAGGATGCATGTCCCCTATCCAGACAAGACGGTCGCGCTTGATTCCATCCCAAAGGTATTCCTGCATGTTAAGATGGACGGTGTAGGCTCCGGTCTGCCAGATGTCGTCGAGCCTCTTGTCGCTGCAATGGAAAGAACCAAGATAAGGGATATCCCTGTACTTGGAGATCGCGCGGACAGCCACCAGGGCGGTCTGCTCATCATCACCAAGATAGTCCAACCTTGCGAAACGGAAGCCGCTGTTGCCATATTCAGCCGCACCGAGCCAAGGAACGGAGATCTCGAAATCCCTGACAGCGTGGTCATTGGTGGCGGTGCTGCCCTTTTCGGTCACATCGCTCAGCGCCTCGCTGACGGATTCTCCCAGTACCAGCCGGAACCTGGCCGGATCATGGCTCCCGTACATTGCCCGGGTGATCTGGATGCCGCCCTGGATCTCTTTACCGAAATCGAGAAGGACAGACCCGCCGGGGCCAAACTCCGTCATGTGCTCCTCAGAGGTGGAGACCTGGCCTGGATAAGGCATGGTCAGTACCTCCGGAGAGGTTACCGGACCCTCGGTCAGGACTACCCGAGTCGGGATGAGATATTCAGAGACAAACTCCGACCCTCGGACTGGAGACGCATCCTCTTTCTGGACCTGGCTATTGCAGGAGGCTAATACCGCCACGGCAGCCATTACAGGGATCAAAACAGAAAAACGTTTCATTATTTATCCTTATTATCTTGATTATTAAATATTTAAATTAATCCCCAAACCTATGACATGCTCGGCGGGAACACCATTGAACGCATAGTAAAGGTAATAGGCCTCAAACTGGACGGCCTTGGAGATGTCATAATCGCAGGCCACATAGTGCCTGGTCTTTTTCCACTTGTCGCCCCAGGTGAACACCTCAGCCGCAAGGTAAGGGCTGAACTTGCTTCCGGGGATGGCGTACTGCACCTTGAGCCTGGAACGCAGCACATCACTTTCCTCCCCGATCTCGGGAGTCCATCCATGCTGGTAGCGTTCCCTAATCGACACCTTCAGTCCTCCTTGTTTGAGAGTCGCAGTCAAATCAGCCACGGCCTTGTGGGTCAGGAAGGACGGCTCCCTGATGAAGTCATAGGCGACATCGGCCTTAAGCCAAGGGAGCAGCTTGACCCCCAGTGTAGTACGGGTGTACCAGCACTCCAGGCGGCTGTATTGGTAGTTATCGTGCTCGTAATAAAAAGTGGCGAAGAAGGGACTCTCACCGAAATCATGGTTGATCTCGAGGAATTCCCAGCCTCCAAAAGTGTTGTCCTCGCCTTCCTGCGCTTCCGAAGGAACGGAGGCCAGGAAAAGCGAGGCGATAGCCATCAATGAATATAAAGCCTTGATCCTCAAATCGTCCTGAAACTTAATTATCCAAGAATGGCTCCGGAGGAATCTCGTCGTAATAAACTCCGGTCCGCCGGGGATCAGTGACCTTCATGTCCCACCCGACCTGACGGAGATGAGTCTGGACCAGATACGAGCTCCTTGAGTATGAAGGCTCTTTTTTCCATGCGGCGTTAGCCAGAGTGAAATAGATGCTCACGAGATCCTCGCCGAAATAATGGTGCCACAAAGTTCCCAGAACGCCATCCATGCCCTTCTCATGGGCATACCTGCCTTGGGAAACAGTGCCTTTCCGATCCATCCAAGGACAAGTCAAGGTCGGAAAACCAAGCCCGCGGAAATAATCCAGCGTGGGATAGGAATCTTTAGCGCCCCCATAGAACCAATCGCAGATCACGATATCCTTCGGGAACCCTAAGAAGCCGGCCGCGGTCTGGGGAGTACCGTTCGCGTAAAAACCGTTCCACCGGCTATCCCCTCTTTCAAGTAGCATGTCATGCCACATCATAGCCTTAGCCCCACGGGCCGCAACCGTCTCGCGGATGGCCTTGATATGATTCAGAAACAGCTCAGAATAAGGGTGTTTGATGCACTCAGGGCAACTCGGAGGATTAGCCTCATCTCCTCCGATATGGAAATATGGAGGATTGCCGAAAGCCTCATGCAGCTCGGAGATCAAGTCCTGGATCAACTTCGTGGCCTCTGGGTTGGAGAGACACCAGTTCCATCCTCCTGAGGGCTCAAACAGAGGCTGATATTCCGGATTGAAATCCAGGCCGGCATGCTTTCCGGCGCCTCCCCTGGCCATGGTAGCGTGGCCGAACACATTGATCTGAGGGATCAGGGTAATGCCGAGGTCGTCCGCGATTTTCTTAATGCGGGACACTTCCTCCTTAGTCATGGAGCCATCTGGCCAACCATACCACGGAGCCACATCGCTCTTGAAAGAGCCCCAAGGCTCAATGACGGCGTAGTTCAGCTTATAATAAGCCGCTAGCCTGACAAGACGCTCAACTTCCCACGGCTCAGTCTCGTGGAACCAGCAGATGTGTATCCCGCGGAAAGCCAGGGAAGGGGCATCCTGAATGGATGAGACAGGGACGATCCAACCTTCGGTCCTATAAGTCCCTCTGGCGGGGATGGCCAGCTGCCTCAACGAATACAAGGCATAACGGACTCCTTGTAGTGATCCCGCCCTGATGGTGATACCTCTTTGGTTGATTTCCATCTGGTACTCGCCATCCTTGCCCCATTTTTTGCCACCAAGGGCTGGAATGACCTCCGGGGCCATTTTTCCATACCACTCAGTCAGATGCCTTTTCGCCCACATTGGGGCGTTATCATCGGGACAATAGAGATCGATTTTACTCAAAGGCACATATTCCGTCGGTGACACTTTGGATGAGACAGGCTCCGGGCAAATTGACGGAGCGATGATTTCCTTGTTCACTTGCGCATTGACGGCGAAAACCGAGGAACAAAGGATGATGATTGTCGAGATGAATCTTCTCATGATGTAACCATTATTGAGTTTTAAGACGTATGTCAGCGGAAGAAGCCCCGACCATCACCTCCGGAAGGCCTTCTGGGACAATGAATTTACCCTGCGTATCGCTCCAATAGCGAAGATCTTCCCTACGGACAGGCACGGTGACGACCTTACTCTCACCTTTCTTGAGATGAACCCTCTTGAAACCCCTCAATTCCTTTATCGGGGCTTTACCTTCGTACTCGGGAAGACGGGTGTAGACCTGGGCAACCTCATCTCCGTCATACTTCCCGGTGTTCTTAAGAGTGAAAGAGACATCGACCGTCTCACCCTTATCCTCAACCTTGAGGTTGGAATAACGGAAATTGGTGTAACTCAAGCCGTAGCCGAAAGGATATAGGACATCGCCCTCAAAGTACTTGTAAGTTCTCTTGGTTATGTCATAATCGTCAAAGGCTGGCAAGTCCTCAACCCTGTTGTAATAAGTCAGAGGCAGCCTGCCAGCAGGATTATATTTGCCGAAGAGGACCTCGGCCACAGCGGTGCCACCTTTCTCACCCGGATACCAAGCGTTGACGATAGCAGGGAGATTCTTATCTTCCCAGAGCACAGACATGGAACTTCCGGCGACAAGCACCAGGACAATATTCTTATTGACATGGTAAAGTTCCTGGAGGAATTCCTGCTGGTCAGCGGGCAGGGTCAGATAATCCCTGTCTTTTCCTTCCCTCTCGATGGTCTTGTTGATACCCATCACGGCAATCACGACATCGCTCTTAGCGGCCACCTCGCCAGCCTTTCCGTACAGCGCGAGCCTGCCTTGTCCATCCACCACAGGGGGCCTCCAGTTCAGCTTGGCGACAGCATAGTCCAGATTGTTCCAGTACTCCGCCTTGATAGAGTACTCCTTGCCTGCCTCAAGATTGATCTTGGCGTTGTCCGAACGGACCTGATGTCCTCCCCAGGCGTCAATCACGAGTTTGTCGTCCACCCAAAGGCGGCAACCATCGTCAGAAGTGAAGCTTAGCTCATATTCGCCACTCACGTTCGGGCGCAGAGTACCTGTCCACCTGATGCTCAACGGTGAGGCCGGAAGGAAAGGATCCGGGGCCTGGTTGTTAGGCTCGAAATTAATCCACTCGTCCGTCCTCGTCTTGGCCTGGCCTTGAAGCGAGGTTCCGCTGTAATACTCGGCTTTGAGCCCGCCAGGGAAAAACTCCGGGGCGATCAACTCCATTCCGTCAGCCGCTGTTTTCCAAGGAGCGTAATTCACCTTGATTTTCTCCTTCGCGGCAGCTGTCTTGATGCCGTCGAGAATCGAGACGGGGGTCGAGGCGGGAGTGCCGCTATAGTCTCCGAATTCGCAAGAGGCGGCGTTAATGCCTACCACGGCGACCGAACGGACCTTCCCCTTCTTCAACGGAAGCATGTTCTTCTCGTTCTTCAGCAGCACGATGGCTTCTTTGGCCATCTCAAGGGCAAGAGCCTGATGCTCCTCAGAGCCGATCACGTCAGGGGATATTTTGGTGTATGGATTGTCCTTCCCGGAATCGAATATGCCAAGACGCATCCTGGCGGTCAGGATCCTACGGGCGGCGCGGTCGATGTCCTCATCCTTCACCATGCCCAGCTTGTAGGCCTTCTTCAGAGGCTCAATGTAGTAGTAATCACCGCATTCCAGGTCAAGACCGGAAAGAAGGCAAAGCGCGGCGGCAGTCTCTTTCTTGGCCACATAGTGATGATCCTCAACAAGAGTGGAAGGGCCACCGCAGTCTGAGACCACATAGCCTTCAAAGCCCCAGTCTTCCCTCAGAACCTTGGTGAGAAGCCAGGGGTTGGCTGAAGAGGGAATGCCGTTGATGGCGTTGTAAGAGGCCATGATCGAGGCCGCCTTTCCCCGGCGGATCAGAGCCTCATAACCAGGCAAGTAATATTCCCTCAGTTGTTTCTCGGAGATCTCGGCATTGCATTCGAAACGATTGTGCTCCTCGTTGTTGGCCGCGAAATGCTTGGGAGTGGAGACGACCTTAAGGTATCTGGGGTCGTTCCCCTGGAGTCCCTTGACAAAGGCGGTTCCCATCTCACCGGTGAGGAAAGGATCCTCGCCATAGGTCTCAGGCGTCCTGCCCCAACGGGGATCACGGGCCATATTGATGGTCGGGGACCAGAAGGTCAGCAAGTCGCTGAACTGGTTCTTCTGGAGCTTTCCTTCTCCAAGCTCGTTCCAGCGGGCCCTCGCCTCGTCGGAGATGGCGGTAGTGACCTTATAAAGCAGATCCGGATCCCAGCTCGCCGCAAGTCCTATAGCCTGAGGGAAAACGGTGAAGTTGCCTGGGCGGACAACACCATGAAGCGCCTCATTGCCATGGTAATATTTGGCGATCCCGAGACGTTCATTGGCTGGGGACGTGGCTCTCATCAAGTCGATTTTCTCATCCACGGTCATGCGGCCGAGCAGATCCTCTACTCTCTTATCAATCGGAAGAGTCTCGTCTTGATAGGGCAACTTCTGGGCATTGGCCAGTGTCGTACCGACGAAAGTGGCGACACAGATCGAAACAACAGTCAGGATTCTCTTCATAACTCACTTATCTTTACTCTTTAACTCTCTTGAACACAGGAATATTCTCCATATCAACGGGCACATCGACATAACGGCCTCCATCATAATGACTTCCGTCCTTAATATATTCCCATCCCACGGCGTTTACCGGCAAATAGACTCTCCATGAGTCCACATGACCTTCGGTGACAGGGCAGACCAGATAGTCCGGTCCGAACATGAACTCGCAGTCCTGACGGAGGGCTTCCTCGTCAGCGGGGAAATCGAAAACAAGCGGACGCATCATGGTGTAATCCTCCTCACTGACCTTCTTGGCGCACTCAAGGATATACGGCATCATGGCCTCGCGCCTTTGGATGGCCGCCTTGAAGAGTCTCTCGGTCTCAGGGAAGTATTCCCAAGGTTCGGTACGGCTCTGGTAGCCATGGACCCTCATGAACGGGAGATATACGGCTGTCTGGATCCAACGGATCATGCGCTCCTGGTAGTCCTGGTCCTCATACTGACCCACGGGACGGAAGAAACCTCCGGCGTCGTAAGTCCACCAGGGAAGACCGGCGGCCATCTGTCCCAGGCCACCGGCGATCTGGGTCTTGAAAGATTTCCAGTCGGCTCCGACATCTCCGCTCCAGGTCATCGCCCCGTAACGCTGCATGCCAGCGAAACCGCTCCTGGTCAGGATGACCGGAACGCGGTCCGGATCATCCCCGCGCAGGCCTTCATAAACGGTCTGGACGACTTTAAGCGGATAGACATTCCGGTAGAACTCCCCGGGGATGCCCTCATTGCCGATCCTGCGGCCGACGAGGTCATCGTTCTCAGGCTCAGTGGCATCCTGCCACCAAGCGTCTATACCGGTAGGTAAGAGATTCTCACTGAAGTTCTTCCAGTAACATGCAGCGGCCTCCGGCTTGAAGAAATCTACCCAGTCCGTGCCGTCAATATAGAATCCTCCGTCAGCGATCTCATGGCCAAGGTCTGAATTCTTGTCCACCTTCGACCACACGGAAAGCATGACATGACTTCCCAGGTCATGAACCTCCTTGACCATGGCGGCCGGATCAGGATAATAATCCTCATCGAACTTCATGGAGTTCCAACCGTACTTGCCCCACCATTGCCAGTCCTGGACGATGGTACCCACGGGGACTCCCTCGTCATGGAACCTCCTGGCGGCGGTCAGGAGCTCCTCCTGGGAAGCGAAACGTTCCCTGCAATGGATGTACTTGAATATCCAGTCAGGCATCGCCGGGACATGGCCGGAAAGCGAGCGGTAAGACTTCATGACGTCATCCGCGCCTCCGGCGAAGACAGTATAGTCCAAACCCTCGGAAACAGGAGAGGAGAAAACCGTCTCGTCAGTAACCTTCCTCCAATAAAGCACAGGAGCATCCCCATCCGCGGCGAAGACATCAATCTTATGTTTCCCGGCGGACAGCTTGGTCATTACAGCGGAGGTCGGAGGCAGCCAGCAATTCGAGGAATTGATCAGAGGCTCCCCGTCTATGGCCAGATATTGCTTCCTGGCCATGGATCTTCCCACATCCAGAAGGAAGCTGTACTCGGCATCCTCAGGCAGGTCAATCTCTCCGACGTATGAGTCGAACTGCCTGATCTCGAACAGGTTCCCGAAGGTGCTCGTGACATTGACCTTGTCCTCGGAGATGGCTTTTCTGTCAAGTGTCAACTTCTCGCTATGATCCGCGGGATTGAAATCAGTGAGTCCGTAATTATGCCACAAAAGACCGTATCCTTTGCTGGAAATGACCATCGGCACCGAAATCTGCGTGTTGACTTGCGTCAGGCGGCGGGTAAGTCCTTTAATGTCCAGATAACCGTCCTGGAACTGGCCCGTGCCGTAAAGGTGCTCTCCCTTAGGGGTAATGAAAGCCTGTCTGACAGCGAAAGTCCTCTCTCCCTGAACCTCGGAAGCGACAACTGACCTACCGCCGGCTTTCTCTTCCAGAAGAACGTTCCCCTCGGCATCCTTGAACACGATAGCGCCAGTGGCGGCTTTGTATTCGGCGGACATCTTCGAAGTGCTGACAAGCAGGTCACCGCCGGAGCGGCGTACGCTATATCTCGGAGCCTTGACGCTCTCGGTGAATATCAATTCTCCCAAATCACGGGATCCTTCCGGAACCAATCTCACCCGGATAGCTCCCTCGGAGACAGGCTCTATTCTAAGATCACCCTCAGGCAGGGAAACCACAGCCTCCTTTTTCCCGCACGATGAAAAAACGGCGGCCACACACAAGCAAAGGAAAAATCTCTTCAACATATCAATCTTAAATCAAAGTCCAATCTTTCTCAAGGCAGCTCACATGATGCTCAGTGATACCTTTCTCATCCATCCATCGGCGAGTGTCCCGAGTCTTCAGCCAGTCATTCTCCGGAGCTGGTTCCCAGACCCAACTTGGAGTCGGCCAAAGGCAAGCCCTGAAATTGATTGACTTGTAGAACTCTTCCGACACACCGTTCTGGCCATGATGGGCCATCTGAAGGTAATCACAATCAAGATACTCCCGACATTCTGCCAGTAGTTTATCTCCACGCTCAGCCTCCGCGTCACCCAGGAAAACAACGCTCTTCACATCGTCCCACATCCGGATCACCATAGACTGGTTGTTGAAACAGCGACGAGATATGCTCATGTCCGCCACGCTCAGAATCATTATTCCTATCCCATCTATGTCGAATCTCTCGCCCACAGTATGAATATTCATGAAATCAGTCCCGTCCATGCATTCGTCCAGAGCCCGGTAATACCTTCTCGCATTATCGCCACTCTGAGGCTCGCAATCCAGGAAGGAATCCTGGACCCTTGAGTATATGACCTTGTCAACCGTGATTCCCTTTGGATCTCCAAGAATGGTCGCCAAGGCCTCCATGTGGTCCTCGTGAGGATGAGTTATAAACCAAAGGTCAACATGGCCTCCCGCATCCATCAAGTGAGTCCGAAGGTTCTCAGCATCAGAGGCATACCCCCCGTCGACCATAATCACCTTCCCGCCCGATGTCTTCATCAGGTAGGATTCCCCAATCGTGTCCGTAGCCGAGGATATCTGCGTCAACGAGAAATGACCTTTCTTTTTCATGTCAGAGGTCTTCGGGACACAGCTTGAGAGAGCCAGACCTGCCGCCGCGGTGCCGGAAACCTTTAAGAAACCCCTCCTATCCATAGTTTCAGTATCAAATAATTATATTCAATCCTTAAATTTAGCGATTCTTTTCGTAAAAAAAGAACCTCACCTATCATTTCACGAATACACGGCCTCCGGGAAGAGCTTTCTCATCAGCGTTTCTTCCGAGCCAGACCTCGAACCAACCTTCCTCAACACCGTATTTCATATTCTTGTCCCACATCGCGAAGCGACGATATGGAACCTCCAACTCGACCTCACGGCTCTCGCCGGGTTTAAGGGTGACTCTCTTGAAAGCAACCAGCTCTTTCATCGGGCGGACCACGGAAGCCAGCTCATCATGTATGTAGACCTGGACAACCTCGTCTCCCTCAACCTCTCCGGTATTCCTCACCGTCACAGCAATCTTAAGGGAATCTCCCTTGGAGAGGGTCTCCGGCATGCGGAAGTCGCTGTATTCGAATGAGGTATAGCTCAGACCATAGCCAAAAGGATAAAGTGGTTTGCCATCATTCTCGATATAACCGTAGCCTCGGCCACTGGGCTTGATCGAATAGTACATCGGGGTCTGCCCGATGTCCTTGGACCAGCTGATGGGAAGTCGGCCCCCGGGATTCACTTTCCCGGCCAAGGCATCGGCGATCGCCCTGCCTCCCTGCTCTCCGGGATACCAGGCCTCAAGGACCGCGGCCGCATCATCCACCCAATCGGTGATGTCGATGATACCGCCGTTCTGAAGGACGACTATCACAGGCTTCCCGGTGGCTATCAGATCCCTGACCATCTTCTCCTGGTCGATTGTTATGGCATGATCCTCCTGGGCGTCGACGACCAAGCCACCTGTCTCATCCCGGTCACGGACTTTCGCCGCCGGAAGCTTGAAACTGCTACGGTCACGGCCTTCATCCTCGATTATCGAAGGAAAGAATAACAAGACATCGCAAGTGGACGCCAGTGGTCTGACGTTTTGTCCTCCTGCATTCAGCACGACTTGCGCGGAACCTTCAAAAGCCTTCTGGAGTCCTTCCAGAGGTGTCACTCCGTCATCTTCCCAGCGTCCCCCGGGACGTTTGTAATTGCCCAGGCTCAAATCATTGGCCGCAGGACCGAAAACTCCTATCTTCCTGACACTTCCCGGTTTAAGGGGAAGGATTCCGTCGTTCTTTAGCAGTGTCATGACCTTGCAGGCAGCCTCATAAGCAAGCCGCTTATGCTCCTCGGTGCGGACCACAGAAGCCGCCTTGTCAGGATCCACATAGGGATCATCGAAAAGACCGAGCTCGAACTTGATACGCAGGACACGGCGCACAGCCTCGTCTAGGGTTTTCTCGCTGACCTTTCCCTCCTGGACGAGGTCAAGAAGACCGAGGGAAGTTATATGCAGTTCCACGTCAAGACCGTTTTCCATACAAAGGGCGAGGGCATCGTCCTCCGTCTCCGCCAGGCCATGATGGCGGCGGACGATGTCAACCGCATCATAGTCGGTGACCACTATTCCTTTGAAACCCCACTCTTTCTTGAGGATATCGTTTAGCAGCACGCCATTGCAGCTGGATGGGATTCCGTCAACCGAGTTATAGGACGACATGATTCCCCTGGCGCCTCCTTCCTCCACACAAGCCCGGAACGGCTCCAGAAATACTTCACGGAGCACCCTCCAGGAGTTAGTGGAGGCATATGAATCACGGCCACCTTCGCCGTAATTGTCCACATAATGCTTGGGAGTGGTGACCACTCCTCCTTCTTCAAGTGCCTTCACGAAAGCCACACCCATCGCGGAATTCAGAAGCACATCCTCCCCATATCCCTCCTGGGTCCTGCCCCAGCGAGGGTCTCTGGAGATATTGACAACGGGAGACAATACCTGACGCACTCCCACGGCCCTGACCTCCTGGGCAATCACTTGGGCGACTCGGTTGTAGAACCCATCGTCGAAGGTGGCCGCCATGGCGATACTCTGGGGGAAACTGGTGGCTTTGCCCCACATCGCCCCGTGAAGGGCCTCGCAGTGCTGTAGTACGGGGATTCCCCAGCGGTTGGCCAGAATGGAGAGACGGGTGTCCTCGTTGATCACCTCGGCCACTGATTTGGGATCGTTGGGAAGATTCCAGCTCGGGAAGAAATGTACTATTGTACGGACCAACCCCTTGGTATAGTCCCTCTTGTCCCATTCATCGACATTGACGAGTTCGGCACTGACCTGGCTCACTTTCTCTTCCAGGGACATCCTTCCGAGCAGGTCCTCCACTCTCTTCTCGACAGGCTGGTTCTTGTCCCTGTATAAGAAGTCACCCGCCTCGAAGACCGGGCCGTTCCCAAGGTCAAGGCTGTATTTGCCAGGGCCAAGATTGCGGATATAATCCGCCCAGGGGATATTGACATGGGCCAAGGATCCTTCTGGCACCTCGACATCCATGTGGATAGCTTTTCCGTCGCGTTTAAATGACACGGCCACCGTTCCCTTGACAGTCGGGAAGGAAAGGCTGCAGTCATTGAATATATGCTCGTCAGGCGATATTGAGAACCTCCTCCAACCGGCCTGGATAGGCGATATTCCGAACATTTTCGCCGGCAGCACGGCCAGGGGACCGCCACTCCAAGCGTGGTTCACACTCCCGCAGTTCCAGTCGCCGTTCACCCCCACATCCCAGCCTTCAAACAAGGTGTCGTAGTCCGGATGGTTCACTATGAAATCATACCTCTTGCGCTCGCGCTCAAGGGCATAGTCCCCATGTCCGATGCGGAACAGAGCTTCCATCACATATTTTTCCATGTAAGGGCTAGCATGCTCCTCTTTCTTGAGAACCTCGAAAATAGCGTCATACTTGTCTTTCCAAGCTATTTCTGCCACAACCGCAAGGGCCTGTACACGGTCGTCTGTCTCGCCCTCGTAATCCGGGTGACGATAGCAGGTACCGGTCCAAGCGACACGGTTGATAGCGTCCTTGAGATTGTTCATGCGGCCACGGTAGACCCTACCGGTGACAATCTCGCCAAGCATGTCTTCCATATTCGTGACCGACTGGAGGGCCAGGACGTACCAGATGTTCTGAAGCAGGCGCATGTCCTTGTTATCACCCCAGTCGCCCCAGTTCCAGTCGCCGTCATGCCACTCCAGAAGCCCGTCTTCGCCCACCTTGTATGTCTCCAGATACTTCTTGATCGCGGGCAGGACATATTCAATGGTGGACCTGTCGCCCGTATTCATGTAGTAGTTCCAGAAGCCGTAAACTCCAATGGCAGCCAGCATCTGGCAGGGAAGCTCAACACCGTAGTTACCAGGGATTGGAGAGAACAGGATATCATCCGGCCTCTGCCAATCGGCAAGTTCCCTGATACCTTTACGGATAAGTGCATGCAGAGAAGGAGTATAAGTGTAGAAACTCTCACCGAGGATGGTCACTATGTCTCCCCACCACTGCCCCCGCTCTCGCTCGGGGCAGTCAAAGAAATTGTCGCGGGCATTGACATAGATCGTACGCAAACCCTTCTCCCAGAACTTGTTGAAGAAAGGATCCTCGCAGTTGAAACGACCTTCGGCCACGGTGTCATACCCAGTTTCGCGATATTTCACCCCGGTCACTTTGGCTCCGTGTTCAACTGTCAGGATAATTCTCATCCCATTCAACCATCCGAGTGACTCATATTCCCGCGCTCCGGCCTTGGTGATGTACTCGGCGCGAAGACACTCGATACCAACAAAGGAATGATCAGTCTCGATCAGTATCCTGTGGCCGCCGGTCTCATCCTCGACAAGGAGAATAGGGGTCATCTGCATGTTGTAGGGAAGCTTGGCCACGACTGTGTCAGCTTCCGGCCCGGGATGGATCTCGAAGGGCGCATCCTTGATCCCGTAATCCTTCCAGAAAGGAATAGGACGACTATGAAGTTTCCCCAAAGATCCTTCGAGAACAACTGACGGTGCGAAACCATCCGTGGGACCAGTCTGCCAACCTTCAATGTCCTTTCTGGCGTCGAATGAAATACTGCTTTCCGAAAGCCGGTAATTCGGCTCGGGACAGTCTGCCTTACCATATGACGGATGAATGCGGCTCAGCCAGCTCGCGTCACTCTCAAGTCCTAAGGACGGGCAACTGAACCAAAGTTGGGCCTCTCCACTTGTATTATGTGAAAAACCGCTTTTACCGAAATACCAAAGCAGCAACGCCAGCTTGTTCTCACCTTTTTTCAGATACGGAGCGATATCCACCTCGTCGAAATAACTGTCCGAGGGATTCGGTCCCCTCTTGAGTTGCCCTTCGAACACCACAAGCTCACCATTGATCCACAGCCAGTATTTGCTATCCACCGCAATTCTCGCGAGAGCGTTTTTGGGGACGCTCTTCAGCGAAAAATCCTTCCTGAAAGCTATCCATTTATTGGGGGCATCCGGTCCGGAATCAGCCGAAGTAATTGTCGCTTTGGAGTCCAGGACTATATCTTCCGGAGTGAAAAGATCTGACGCATCCTGGGCAACCTGATTATTACCGGAGCAAGACAGCAATACGGCCGTCAGGGCCAAAGCCGATAGTATCCTATTGATTCTCATATATTTCCTCCTTTAACATAAACTCTTCCACCTTCAATTCTCTCGTCGGAATCGCGGCCGAACCAAACCTCGAACCAGCCTTCCTCTACCCTTTGGACCAAATTCTCATCCCACATCGAGAACCTGCGATAAGGAATCTCAATTTCCACAGTTTTGCTCTCTCCGGGCTTCAGAGTGACCCTCTTGAAGGCAACAAGTTCCTTCATGGGCCGAACGACAGAGGCCAGTTCATCGTGCGAGTATACCTGCACAACTTCGTCTCCCTCGACCTCACCGGTGTTGGTCACTTTGACCGCAACCTTTAAAGGCTCGTCCTTCCCTAACGTCTCAGGGATTTGGAAGTCGCTGTAAGAGAATGTAGTATAGCTCAATCCATAGCCAAAAGGATATAACGGCTTGCCGTCATTCTCGACATAGCCGTAGCCTCGTCCACTGGGCTTGATGGAATAGTACATGGGATTCTGGCCGATTGACTTCGCCCAACTGACGGGAAGACGACCTCCGGGGCACTTCTTACCGGTGATTATGTCCGCGAGGGCAGCTCCGCCCTGTTCCCCGGAATACCATGCATCCAACACGGCAGCGGTTCCGTCCACCCAGTCAGTGATGTCAATCACCGAACCGTTGTGGAGAACCACCACCACTGGCTTGCCGGTAGCTATCAAGTCACGGACCATCTTTTCCTGGTCAATATCGATTGTGGTCAGTTTAGTATCATCTATGATAACGGCATGTGACTCACCTGACTGAGGTTTAACGTGTGCCGAAGGGAACTTGAAACTACTGCGGTCCGCACCCTCGTCCTCTGTGATGGCAGGGAAGAAGAATAGCACATCGCATGTCCTCGCAAGGGAGGCGACCTCCTGTCCGGGCTTGTTGAGGATCACGTCAGCAGTTCCCTTGAACGCTTCCTTAAGTCCCTGTAACGGAGTCACACCGTCACCTTTCCAACCTTGCCTAGGGCCACTGTAATCACCAAGGTTCACGATATCGGCGGCAGGACCATAAACTCCTATCCTCTTGACACTTCCTGGCTTGAGAGGAAGAATCCCGTCATTCTTGAGAAGAGTCACCGCCTTGGAAGCGGCCTCATAAGCGACCTGTCTGTTCTTCTGGCTGCGGACAATCTCGGCGGCCTTGTCAGGATCCACGAGAGGCTCCTCGAAAAGACCTAGCTCAAACTTGATCCTAAGCACTCTTCTGACAGCCTCGTCCAAGGTTTTCCGGCTGATTTTCCCTTCCTTCACAAGGTCAAGAAGGCCTTCGCTTGTACCTGCCAACTGCAGATCCAATCCATTCTCTAGACACAGGGCAAGGGCATCGTCATTCGTCTCGGCCATCTTGTGTCCTCCACACACTCCTTCCACTCCACCGTAGTCGGAGACCACGATTCCCTTGAATCCCCACTCATCCTTCAATATATCCTTCAGGAGATAGCTGTTGCAGCTGGAAGGTTTTCCGTCCACAGAATTGTAGGAAGCCATTATTCCCCGGGCCCCGCCTTCCTGGACGCATGCCCTAAAAGGCTCCAGATAGACTTCGCGCAACACCCTCCATGAGGTTGTGGAAGCGAACGAATCATGTCCGCCTTCTCCATAATTGTCCACAAAGTGCTTCGGGGAAGCGACCACTCCGCCCTCCTCGAGGGCCTTGGTATAAGCAACGCCCATGACGGAGTTCATCAGGACATCCTCTCCGTAGCTTTCCTGGGTCCTTCCCCAGCGCTGGTCCCTGGTGATGTTGACGACAGGGGCATACACCTGCCGCACTCCTACTGCCCTGAGCTCCTCAGCGACCACCTGGCCAACACGATAATAGAGGTCGTCATCGAAAGTCGCGGCCATGCCGATGCTGTTAGGGAAACAGGTGGCATAACAGGACTGGGCTCCATGCAGAGCCTCTCCGTGCTGAAGCACAGGGATGCCCCAGCGGTTGGCCTCGATGGACAGGCGGGTATCCTCGTTGATGACTTCAGCGGCTGATTTAGGGTCAGCATTACGACCGGCATCCGGGAGGAAATGCCCCGGATTGCGGACATGCCCCTTTGCATAATTTCTCTTGTCCCATTCATCGGGGAAGAGCAACTGGGCACTGATCTGGTCCACTTTCTCTTCGACGGACATCCTTCCGAGAAGATCCTCAACCCTCTTCTCCACAGGCAGGGAGCTGTCTTGGTATTTGTATTTTCCATCCTTGTCCGAGCATCCCTGGACCGCCAGGGCCGCCATTGCGGCGATAACCAAAAGCTTAACTGAGTATTTCATATTAAACACGCTATTTGTCATTCTGAACGAAGTGAAGAATCTATTTGAAAATGAACGGCTTCCCGGCCTTGAAACTGACTTTCTTCTTTTTGTCACCGTAACGGACAGAATATTTGCCCGTATTATCTGGAGTTATCGTTGCTGACTGGAGGACTCCGTCCTTCCAGGCGATGTCCACAGTGTAACCTCCCCTAGCCCTCAGGCCCTTTACAGAACCATCGCTCCAAGCCGAGGGCAATGCGGGAAGAAGATGGATCTCGCCGGCATGTGACTGTAGAAGCATCTCGGCAATTCCGGCGGTGCCTCCGAAGTTTCCGTCAATCTGGAACGGAGGATGGGTGTCAAACAGGTTGTTCTGAGTGGACTTGGAAAGCAATGCGTCCACATTCGCTCCCGCCTCTTCCCCGTCCCTCAGACGGGCATAAAAATTGATCAGCCATGCCCTGCTCCATCCAGTATATGATCCCTGGCGGGTGACGGGATCCTCATTGTACTTGCGGCGACGCTCGATCGTGCGCTTCGCGGCGGCGAATATCTCAGGATTCTTGTCCGTGATCATCGTGCCGGGATAGAGGCCGAAAAGATGGGACATGTGGCGGTGGCCAGGCTCCATTTCCTCATAGTCCTCAATCCATTCCTGGATGGTGTCGTAGCGCTTGCCTATCTTAAGAGGGGGGAGTTTCGCCATTGCCTCCTTGACCTTTGTCCGGAAGGCCGGATCGTCTCCAAGGATCTCGGAAGCCTTGATCACGGCGTCGAATAGCTCGTGGGCGATCTCGATGTCCATAGTCGCTGAATACGTGAGATTATAAGTCCCGTCCTTCCCCGGAAGCCTATAGCCGTTCTCAGGAGAGTTGGACGGGGCTGTGGCAAGATAGCCGTTCTTGTCCGTGATCATGAAAGAGAGTAGGAACTCGACGGACTCTTTCATCGCCGGATAAGCCTGACTGCGCAGATACTCCTTGTCGCAGGTGAACAGGTAGTGGTCCCACTGGTGAAGGGTAAGCCATGAGCCTGCGATTGGGAAGGTTCCCCAGCCGACTCCGTCGCTGATCGAGGTGTGCCCGAACAAGTCGGCCACATGGTTCACGGTCCATCCTTCAGCACCGAAGGTCTTACTCGCCGTGACACGGCCGGGAACCCTTATCGCGTTGATCCAGTTGGAGAAAGTAATGACAGTCTCAGAGAGGTTGCAGACCTCGGCCGGCCAGTAATTCATCTGGATATTGATGTTCGTGTGGTAGTCTGCGTTCCATGCGGCCTCGATATCCTGGTTCCAGATGCCCTGAAGATTGGCGGGCAGCCTGCCGGGAGCCCTGGAGGAGCCAGCCAGCATGTAACGGCCATACTGGAAATACAACGCTGCCAAAGCGGGATCCGACTTCCCTTCCTTCATTCTCGCGAGCCTCTCGTCAGTAGGCACTTCCGCCATGGAAGGATCTCCCAGAGTCAAGGAAACCCTGCCCATAATGGAGCTATGGTCCTCAACATGTCTCGCCTTAAGGTCGGCGTATGATTTACCCTCAACGGCTTTGAGCTGGGCGGCACAAAGCGCTGAAGGATCTATCGAGCGGTCAAAATCAAGTTTCGCCATGTTGTAGTCCGTGTTCATCGCAACAAGGATAACCACCTCGTCCGCCTTGTCCACGAATATGGCGTTACCAGTGTTGGTTAACGATCCGCCTTTATTGATGGCTCTTATCTTTCCGGCGAACTTCATGTGGGCTCCGGGTTTTCCCTGATCCTTTCCGGGAAGGTCAACAAGCTGGCCTTTTATGTCAAGACCGGAAGGACCGTCAGCGGTGACCGACACATCCGCGGGACGCTGGTATGATATCTTGAATGTCAAAGCACCGGGCTTGTCAGCGGCGACTCTCACGACCACAATATTGTCAGGAGCCGAAGCGAACACCTCGCGGGTGAACTTCACGTCCCCTGCCTTGAAGGTGGTGACAGACACCCCCGACATCACGTCAAGGGAGCGCTCATACCCCTTCAATCCCTCGGGGAAGAAACCTCTGGCTTCGTTGGATCCCCGTCTGAAGAAATCTATCAGAAGGTCTCCGAAAGTCTGGTAAGAGCGGATCCTCATGGGTTTTCCAGCCAGACTCTTGTTCGCCAGAGCGATAGCCTCCGGCACCTTGCCGTCTAACAGAAGTTGTTGAAGCTCAGGCATGATTGCCGCCGAGGGAGCATTGCCATCTTCCGGGCATCCTGCCCAGAGACTTTCCTCGTTGAGCTGTATGGTCTCGTTCCAAGGGTCGCCAAATATCATTGCCCCGATCCTGCCGTTCCCCACAGGAAGCGCCTCATTCCAATCTTTCGCAGGCTGTTTATACCATAGAGAGGTGTTCTTCCCTCCGTCCGCGAACATGGCCGCTGGAACCGCCAATAAAACGCTTATTACAATTGCCCTGATGTTTCTCATATCTTTTCTATCTATTTTTTCCAGATAAACCTATAATTGAATCGCCTGTTAGGGGCTGTGTCACCATGGAGACAGAGAGAGATCGGATCCTTAAGTTCCCCGGTGTTGTCAGCCCATTTGAAATCAAAACTGACCTTCTTGCCTGAAACTCCCAAAGCGGACGCTGGAATCGCTATCTCCATTTCCGGGCCGACCACAGCGTACCGAGCCTCACAGACATCTTTCCAAGCTCCCCCCGCATAACTCATAACCGTAGTGATTCCATCTTCAGAGACCTTACGGTTGACAAGTATGTCGTAGCCATACCATCCTGTCCCGGAATCCTGATCTGAATCTATAAGGAGTAGCATCCAATCAGGATCGGTACAAGAAGAAATGTCCGAACCGCACCTGACATGGAAATACACATTGCCATCCTTTCCTATAGCGACTTTTGAATCCTGGATATCATTTCTTCCAGTCGAATCAGTGTAGTGCAGCCCGGCATAACCATTCCCGTCGCGGAAAGTCACATCCCCCCGAGTGTCCCGGTAGGTCACATCCACTTTCCCCCAGTCAGAGAAATCACCGTCAATGGCGATCTTCTTATATCCCCTATTCACGGGTATTGGCCTCACACCCTTATAGCGGCGGATGTTCTGGGCCATCTGCATGTAATAGTTGTCGGTATAGCCATCCTTCATGGGTTGGATAGTCCTGTTGAACTCGGCGTTGTATTGGTCCACAAACGCATATGGACTGTTCTCGCGTCCCATGAACCAAGTGTCTCCAAAATGATATTTCCCGGCGGTCCACTCGTTCCAGTCATTAAGGTAAATGAAAGGAGGATCGACAGCCAAAGCATCTTCCCAACGCTCCTGGAAATATATTCCTTTCCCGGAAGTGCCGTCAATAGGCATATCATATTCATTAAGAGGAGGTTCTCCTGTCTTTACAGACCAGGATTTGCCGACTCCCATCTTCGCACCCTTCATACCTAATGAATGCTGAGCCGTAGTCACGGCGCATTCCTCGACCTTGCCATTATGCTTGGAAGCCAGTTCTTCAGGTGATAAAGCCTTCACACGCTCATCATCCATACTATAACCGAAACTCCAGTTGTCCTCAGTTCCAACAAAACGGCCTGGACCGTGCTCGTGATCCTTCCCCCACTCATAGTAGCCCCACCACATATTTCTCAAAGTGAAGAAATCGAATATCTCTGGAGGGTAGTCCGCGGCAGTGGTCTCAAAGTTCCCGGTAGCGTCTACGGAAGGATCCGCATTGTAAAGCAGCAACGGTTTCCCATCACAATAGAACCAGAGATCGGAATACTTCCCTTCCTTGTAATACTTCTCATACAACGATTTCACCACTTTCACTGGATTGTTATTGTACGACCAGAACACGAATTGTGGAGTCCGGTTGCCTTCCTCACGCACTTTCCTCATGGTAGAGAATAGCAACTCCCACTCGTCCCAATAACATACACCGTTAGTGACATCCAAGATGAGAACATCGACCCCGGCATCCTGGAGCATCGATAGATCCTTTCTCATCACCCACTCATCCTGGCTCAGGAAATAACCCATCTCAGGCTCACCCCAATGATAGCCTCCATACTTCCATAGGGGATGATTCGCGTCCAATCGGGCGGAAGGATCCTCGGCCAGAATCTTGGTGACATCAGTGTAAGGTCCTGGAAGATTGTGGTTTCCGGCACCATGCCAAGTGATATAGAATATACCTGTCACCCTTTGATGGTCCGTCTTGACCCTGCCCACGGAATCGACTAGAGGCATCTGCCTCCCAAGAGCATCCGTAGCCACCCAAGTGTCGCTCATAAGGTCTGATGGATCGGTCTCCACGTTCTTGTCGCAAGATGGCGACAAGAGAATTAAAAGCGCTAAATTGAATAAAACCTTTCTCCTCATTATCAAATATCCCTTTTATATGTGAAATCATCAAACCATGCCGTTCCGGCATCAGTGTCTTCATTGTAGCTGAATAGAGCGACCCTCGCACCTTTCCAGTTCCCGAAATTCGCCTCGAATGTCTTCCCTATGGGTAGGTAATCCTTTCCATCAAGGCTATAAGAAAACCCGAAGACATTGTCCTCTATGTTAAAAGTCATTCTGAACCACACTTTTGGAGCGTCCAGAGGCACTGATGCAAGACGCTCACCGTCCTTTTCGAACGAGATGACCAAACCTTTCCCTGTCTTTTTGACTCCGGCCAGGTAGTTGTCCCTCCCCATACATGCCATCCCAGCGAATTGTCCATTGGAAAGTCCTGAAAAATCGAGGTTTACAGTGTACGACCCGGCAAAACCCATGATCTTTTGCGATATTGTGTTTCTCGCCTTTTCGAAGGACTCGGCCTTCAAGGCGTCAATCGCCAGATAGCCTTTACGGCTAGAAAGTGACCATGCGTCATCCACGGGATTGTGGTTAAACTGCCATTGGAGAGAAAGCCTTTTACCTGAGAAATCGTCAGAAGAAGCCGGGAGGAAGGGCTTGACCGTCTTTTTGGTCTTGGGTTTGGTCCAACCAGAGACAGGCTCTCCTACCCCATTGCCGTCATAGTCCTCGCCCATCACTGGCCATCCGTCCTCCCACCGCATCGGCTGAAGATGAACAATCCTGCCGAGAGGATCTCTCTGCTGGAAATGAAGGAACCACCACTCACCGAAAGGAGTGTCGACAATAGCACCTTGATGAGGGCCATTGATTTTAGTCGAACCTTTCTCCAGGACTATCTTGCGCTCATAGGGACCATAGATATTCATGGAACGGAGAATTGTCTGCCATCCGCCTCCTACTCCGCCTTCGGGAATGCTAAGGTAATAATATCCGTTGAGTTTGAGGAACTTTGTGCCCTCCGCTACCGGTCCTTCGTAAACAGTTACACCCTCGTCGAGCAATTTCTTCCCGTCTTCAGACATTTTGTGGAGGATGATCGGTCCAGCGCCCACTTTACTATGACCAAGATAAGCCGTACCATCCTCATCCCAGAACGGGCACGGATCCTCCCATCCGGATATCGCCTTGACGCAATGGAGAGGCTCCCACGGACCGGCCGGATCCTCAGCGGAACTCATGAACAAACCCTCGTCAGGGGTACAGAAATAGACATAAAACCTTCCGTTATGCTCCCTGATACTTGGCGCCCAAGATCCCTGGCCGTAATGCTCCATCTCGTTCCATCCAGGTCTGTCGAAACGGTCGTAAATCTGGCTTATCAGTTTCCAGTTCACCAAATCGTCCGACTCGAGAACCTGCATGCCCATGAAATGGAAGTCTGAAGCCACCATATAGTATTTATTCCCGGAACGGATGGCGTCCGGGTCGGAATAATCCGCCGCGAGAATCGGATTCAGGTAACGGCCGCCACCAGTGTCTCCCCATGCCTTACCATCAGAGACCGGAGTCGTGGTTTTACAAGACACAACTAAAATGGCAAGTCCCGACAGAGCCAAGAATCTAAGGAGCCTATTGATCTACAAACACTTTTTTGACAGCT
>JAEEGK010002121.1_pt1 | contig 49509 bp, 40 predicted proteins | sample 8958771 | NCBI WGS metagenome assembly JAEEGK01 (sample SAMN16246547, study PRJNA631951) | gut metagenome | biome: gut microbiome; feature: rumen; material: SC-attached | host: Bos | place: Iran: Karaj | collected 2018-10 | reverse complement strand
GTCTAGGAGAAGCTTTGCCTTGTCGACCTCGGCGATGCGGCCGGCGTTGAACTGGGACATGTCTATCCAATAGAGGATGCCATAGGCTATGGCTGTTCCGAAGACGAATCCGGCGATGACGTATCCCCAGTGCTTAGGGCAGAGCCTGCGTGCGCGGACTTTCACGGTCTCCTTGCTGCCGTCCTCGTTGACTTTCACTCCGGCACCGCGCTTGCGCCACTGCCAGAGGCCGACGAACTGCATCGGGAGGAAGTAGAGGACGTGCTGGAGGAACTGTCCCATGTTGCCGCTGTCATAGTTTGCATATGAACAGATGCAGACGTCGATGACGCCGAAAAGGAAGGTCCATATATTGCCGTTTGCGACCAGCACCGTGTTGACAACGCCCATCACGGCACCGACTGCGATTATAATCTGCTTGACTGCGACCACATCAGGTTCCTGCAGCTTGAACCAGTTCACAATGCATACTGCGACGATCATACCGACAAGTATGAACATATTGAACCAGAAGTTGAATCCTTTTGTACTATTTTTCATAACCAACTAAAATTCAGCCTGCAAATATACACATTTTTTCCTATCGCAAAGTTTTCCATTACATTTTGCTGTTTGCGGGAATCCTCTGGTCTCGGCTCTGTTCCGCCGACTACGTCGGCTCCATCCCTCCCACTGTCTACTTCGTCCTGCTCCGCAGAACTCGTATCCAGCGGGCCCCTCCCTCTAACGTGGCCGAGGGTGGCCACGCTCGCCGAGGCCAGAGGATACCCGCCAAAACGGAAGTATATTTTTGCAGGAAAGAATAATTTATCTACCTTTGCCGCCCTCAAAATTTGGAATCATCACAGAAAAGATAATCATAAACAATAATGAAAAGATTTATTAAAGCCTTATTAGCCATATGTATTATAGCGATTTGCGCTTGTAGCAAGGAAGATGATACATACTATGTAAGATTCTGTGCAGAAGCAGCGCCAGGCTGTAACGTGGAAGAGTTTCATGAGGTATTCCTGAATCTTCCGAAAGATACAGATCATTTCAGGACATCTCTTACCCGCTATTACTGCAAATCAGAATTTGATGAGGTCTTCGGAAAATATCAGAGTGGGGACAAAATACGTTTCCAGGCTGGAGACTCTCTGGAAAAAGAATTCATGCTGCGCTTATACATAAGTCGCGACAAAAAAGAGTGGGAACTGGTAGAAGAACGCTATAGTGCTATAGAATACTACTTACCATAGAAATCCGCTATAATCATAACTCGGCGTAGGAGACGCAGCGGACGGGACGGCCGGTTCCGGTCCCGGAGCTGCCTCCTGTCGAGTAAAAGGCATTATTGACATTCGACCTCTGGTTTGACCATGGCGGGGAGAACGAAGTACACTCCCCCGGGAACTGTACGGAGTTGGACCATACGGCCGCGGAATAATAGCTCTGGCACGGGAAAGTTATCACCGCCCCATTCGGCAGGGTGCGAGTCTGCGTATATGAGTTCGCGACAGTGACTGTGCCCGAAGGTGTTGCAAAGCAGTTGTTTGGCGCCACTCTCCACCCGGGAGGACATGGATCGAAAATACTTTTGGCGGTAAGGTCATTACCGAGCTTTGTGTCGAACCAATTTCCGGCATTGTTGTAGGCAGCCCCGTCCGAATCTACATCATTCAGGCTCCAGTTTGAGGTGATCGCAATATAAATCTCCGGATGATACACGGAATAGCGGACAAAGTCTTCGGTGATTCCGATGTTCGCGAGCTGGTTCTGAGTCCTGTAAGGAATCATGTTCTCGCTATTATACCTGTTGTATATGACGACACCATTCTTGATGGCATGCCAGTTGGCCGACGAGTAAGGGAAAGGGTCCTTCCTGCCCCACATATAGTACAATGATCCAGGCCCCCTGGCCTCAGTCGTCGACAGCGCGCCCAGGTTGCGGTCCATCATGAAACAGCCCCTGAGGACGCCGCTGTTGCTGTTCCATACATTTCCGAGGAAACGGTTGACCTGCCCTTCCTTTACAGGATAGGCAAAACGCGTCTCGTTGCCGCTGCCATCGGTCTCCGGAGTCAGGAACCTCAACGACGCGTCCGGATCATAAGCGGTCAGCCAGAAATGCCAGCTCCAGAGGAATACGTCGTCCAGCAACGTCCTGGCGGCATCCGTGAAACGATGCACGCCCACGACGAAATTGCCCTCGATACCGGACGGAACGGCAAACTCGAAATAATCGGAGTAATCGTCGCCGACGCGCTTTATCCACTTGAAATTGACATCTTCCACCAGCTCCACGGTGCTCAGCACTATCTCCGCCTGCCAGCCGAAACTACCCGTATCGAGAGCATTGCTGGCGACCTTTTCATAGCCGTTGTTGGTATTCCAGAAATCATGGATACGCCTCACAGGCACGCGGACGTTTTTCCATACTCCCTCGACCGTAGGAGGATGCACCATATACGAATTGGCCAGAGGAGCGGCTGTATAATCCTGCATGTAGAGATTCTCCACCCTGCTGTCGGAGAAACAGTCGCCCGAACTGGTAAGATTTATCTCATATGAATACCTGTAACCGGGGATAAGGTTATAGTCCTGCATCATGTCGGCCCCGAGATAGAAACGGTAAACGACTTTCCGGGATTCCGAATCCGTGCCAAGCAAAAGCAAGTATGTAGAATTGGACGGAGCAAGGGAAGGCTTGCAGGAAGGGTCCGAATTCACTGTCTTGCCACGCATGTTTGCAGGGACATAGAACGTGAACCTGCGTGTGTCGCCGGTTCCGGTCCCGTCAGCCCAGCCTGTGGCCGGGTATGTATATGGGGAATCATTGACCTTGGACGGATAGATTTCCGGCAAATCGAAGTCGGTATAGTAATACAGACGCTGCACGCCGGAGCAGACGGCGACCGAGCTGACCGTGACAGGATTGGCTGTCGAGCCGGTAGAGTTGATGACAGTCACGTCCACCCTAACCGCATTACGCTTCAGGGAGACGCTGAGCGGGCCCATGGAATCCGTTATGGTCGCAGATGTCTTGCCGTTCATTATCACGTCCCACTTGCCCTCAGTCTTGCCGCCATGGGCCGAAGTATCATCGATCACGGTCTTGCCGATATCCGCAGCGCTTCCCAAAGTGCGGCAACGCCCCAGTCCCGCAGCCGGATCCCCCGTATTCGCGACAATGATGATGGTATTCTCGACAGTGGATGTGAGCAGCCTTACTTTCGTCGCCGACGAATACTCCGGATAGTAACAGGCCTTCAGCAACTTGGAACTTTCGTCGGTGCCGTCAAACTGGAGCACCCACAAGTCCCTGACCTCGACGCTCTCCTCCGACTGGTCTATGAATCCGGCCTTGGATAAAGGCGTCCCTGACGGCATCGGCTCGGCAGAGATGTTGAGAGAGGCCTCTATCTCATGACCGGACACATCCGGCATATCAATCTCGACTCCCCCGTCGCATCCGGCAACGACAGAGAGCAATGCAGCCAAATATATGAAGTATCTCCTTATCATAGAATCCATCACTCCGAAATTTTATCCGTGACGCAGCGCACCGGGACACCGCCCACATTAGGACTGCTACAGCCTGCACCATTAATACTTGCTACGCCTGCAATGTTTGAGTAATACAGCCCTACGCCCTGCTGTCCTGCCCATCCCACGTATTCCTCAGTGCCATTCTTGCCGCCAAGGAAACCTGCCCCCGGTATTATTGCCGTGACATTTTCCGACAAGACGATATTGGCTATGACCGACTTGTTCTGCACCACACTCCAGTCCGGCACTATCCAGCCTGGAGGACAAGGATCGAAAAGACTCTTGGTACTTGGCTTTGTAGCTCTCGGATCACCCCAATAGCATACGGGATCGCAATACTTATACTTGTCGTACTGCCACGGTACGGAGGAACTGATGCTCCATCCCAGTTTATGGGTAGGATAATAAACGCTATATGGGACATTATCCTGGAATCCAGTGCCGGCGACACCCACCAGCGCCCTGGCAAAACCCTCAAGCTGATTATATACGGCATGCAGAGTCGATCCGGAACCACTCATCGATGTCAAAGGGTCCTTGCGCCCGTGCTGGTAATACAGGTGGCCCTTCTTGGCTGTCTTGACGTATGGAGCGGCAGCTATGTTTCCCAGATTGCGGTCCATGATGAAACAGTCGCGATATATCCCCGTCCTCCATGCAGGGAAATTATACCTGTGCACTTCGCCATCGCTTACGGGATATGAGAACTGGAGTTCGTTGCCGCCGTCGTCCACATTAGGGACATAGTTCAAGGCGGCATCCGGGTTGTAGTCAGTCACCCACATCTGCCAGCTCCACAGGCACACGTCGCCGATCTCTGTCCTTCCGGAATCGAGGAACCGGCGCAGGCATATCACGAAGTTGCCCTCCCCGGCCCCTTCTTTTATCGCAAACTCAAAGAAATCCTTATAATCGTCGCCAGTCCGCTTCACCCACTTGAAATTCACGTCCTCCTCTATCGGGAATTCGCTCCAGAGGATATCTACCTGCCAACCGTTACATCCGGGCAGCAGGGCGTTGTCTGGCTCCTTGAAATAACCGAAGGCGGGATTCCAGAAATCGAACACTCTCGACACGGGTATGCGGAAATTTCTCCATGCGCCCTCAACTTTCGGAGGGTTTATGATATACGTATTGGCAAGTTCGCTCTGGCAATAATCCACAAGGGCATCCCCTGCCACACGACCATCCGCATCCCTGTCTGACGGGTCGTTGATTGTCAGGGAACATGAATATTTGCCGCCGGGAAGAAGGTCGCAGTCGTCAGCGCCGGAGCCGAACGGAATGCGATACTCCACGGCCCTCTCAATGGATGATCCGTCCACATATGTTCCCAGCACCCGCAGGTAAGAAGCCCCCGCAGGGGTCTGACGATACTTCATCGTCGGGTTGACGACCTCCTGCATGGTACCGCATTTGTTGACCGGAAGGTAGAAAGTGAAGCTGCGGGTCCTGTCGTCCCCGGCGCCGTCAGTCCATTCCATGTCCGTATAGTCGATCCTGTCCGCATTGCACGCGACTGGGAACCTCTTCGGAAGCTCATAGCTCGTGTAGAAGAAAAGCTTGTTCGGCACTGAGCATACAGTTACGGACTTGATCGTCACCACCGGAGCTCCGTTATCGACCGTATTGTTGGTTATCGTCACGTCCGCCTTGCTGATACAACGCTTGAGAAGGAATGACACTGTCGCTCCGGACTCTGTCAGCACCAGATCCTTGTATGAGCTCATTATCGGGCAGCGCCTGCCGCCGACTTCCTTTGTAGCATCGGGCTCGTCGGCTATCGGCTTGAAGGCCCTCATGAACTCCTGAAGGTTCTCGCAATCCGCGAAGGCAAGATTTGAGTCGAAGGTATTCGCGATCAGAATAACCCTGTTCGGCACTGACGTGGCTATAAGCTTGATCAGCTCAGAAGGATCGAAGTCCGCCAGATACCGGGATTCCCGGAGCGGAGCATCGGCTGTCGTACCGCCGAACTGGAGCACCCAAAGGTTATGGATGCCGTCGTCCTCCTGAACGGACTCATCGGACACATACGCTCCCTTGGTCGTCTCTCCGAACAGCTGTTCCGGCTCCACGGCAAGAGACATGCATACTTCTATTTCCTCGCCTTCCACAACAGTATCCGGCAGCGTCTCTGAAACGCAGCCGGCCAGATAAAGCGACAATACGGAAAATATTATTCTGACGATAGTTCTCATGCTCTCTATATAGTGCTTGTACCGCCATCCCAGTCATGCCATCCATTCCGGTCGAATGTGAATGTATCTGTCAGAGGACCGTCTATCACATGGTCCTGGGACGGATACGGGGACCACGGCTCAGCCGTGACATCCAGCTTGATGAACGCAGAGTTGACAATCAGCGTATATGTATAGTCATACTGAGGCTTGAGCCTATGGTAGAACGGCACCGAAACCTCGCTGCCGCCCATGCTCAGGACAACCCTCGGGATCTTATGCAGATAATGGAATTCTTCATCCCTGGCCACATAGTCAAGGGCAAAGAGAAAGAAACCGGAAGCCACGTTTACCGCCGGCTCGCCATGCCTTAGCTCGATAACCGGATCGGTATCAGGATACAGCACCTCCCCGACCGCATCCACCGAATAACTTACGAGACTGTCAAGGGCGAGGTCATATTTGGCGGTCGAATAGATATCCTTGATCTCGACCCTGTCCACGGTCACCAGTTCCAAGTCCTCTCCACACTGAAGATTGAGACTGATCTTCGCACGCCTGTCGGTAAGCTTGTTGTCCTCAGGGAACTGCCAGACATATTTTTTGTTGACATGGTTGCCGTTTACCGTGACCGTGACAGGATGGCTGATATATCGTGCCGGACCTTCCCTGTCAATGCTAAAGCCCCATCTCTCGGGTGTCGGAGGGTCGACTACGGCAGGCATGTGCCAGTCCGGAGCGATGGCCGGAGACACCACCGTCATTTGGTAGGTGTTGGAGTTGATATTGTTCGAGCGCAGTCCGTAGAGGCTTCCATCGGCTATCCATGTCCCCTCCGCATCGACCTGGCATGGGGTCATCCACTCCTTGGCTTCCTTCTGGCGATAGCTTCCCTTCAACCCGGTAAAAAGTCTGGAACTCTTGTCAAGAAGCAGGGCCATGTAGGTATCGTCAGCCGACGAGCCTGCCTTTGAGACTCCGGACAGCATGACCACTCCGTCTTCATCCGGGATTGTCTCCCGTTCAGAGCACCCGGCCAGCATGAGCGACATCACCATGAATATATATCCTATCCTTTTCATTCTTCCGTATATGAGACGCAGCGGACGGGCATACCTACGCCTTTGGCCGGATTGGCACTCATTTGATTGACATTGGTACCGTTTCCGAACAAAGAATACGCGTTATTGATGTTGCTGGCCCTGTTCGACCAGAATCCCCATGAGTTGTTGACATTGTATTGGACGGTGCCATTGCCCAATCCATTATTGACTCCGGTAACAGGGTATCTCATGACAACGCCGTTCGGCAGAATCCTTTTATGCACGAGCGAATTCGTGCTGTTTTTGGTATTGGCCGGGAATTCTATCGCACCCTGTGGAGGAACCCTCCAGCCTGCCGGACAAGGATCGAATATGCTCTTTGAGTTGTAATCAATTGTTTTTCCGGTACCCAACCGAGGATCATTCCAGCTATAGGCTGCATTATATAAGATATTGTCCGCATTCCTGTCCTGAAGCATCCAATTGCTGAAAATGGCAATATATGTGTCAGGATGATAGACAGAATAGACAATCCCGTCAGTAACGTTCTCTTCGGTCAGCTGGGCCTGGGTCCTGTACGGGAAAGAGCTTCCATCGTTATACCTGTTATAGGTAGTCATTGTCTTATGAAGCGAATTGCTGTTGGAAGACTCATAAGGGAAAGGATCCTTGCGGCCCCACTGATATGTAAGGATATCAGTGGCGGCATTCTTGTCAACCGACAATTCGCCCAGGTTGCGGTCCATCATGAACCGGCCTTCAAGCACGCCTCCCACCTTCCAGAGATTGCCGTAATAGCGGTTTACCTGACCGCCCGCCACATCATAGGCATAACATGTCTCATAGCCGTTGCCGTCGACCTGCGGCGTAAGCAGCGGTAAGGTAGCGTCAGGGTTGTAGTCAGTCACCCACATATGCCAGCTCCACAGGAAGACATCGTCGAGCAGGGTACGGCCGACGTCTGTGAAACGGTGTACTCCCAACATGAAATTACCCTCCAGACCGGCCGCGATGGCAAACTCGAAGTAATCCCTGTAGTCAACTCCGTCACGCTTGATCCACTTGAAGTTGACATCTTCCACCAGCTCGACGGTACTCTTTAGTATCTCGGCCCTCCATCCGAATGAACCGGCGTCAAGTGCGTTGCCGCTGACCCTCTCATAACCGTCCGTGATATTCCAGAAGTCATATATACGCTTTACCGGGATGCGCACATGTTTCCATACGCCCTCTACGGTAGGAGGCTGGATCATGTAAGAATTGGCAAGCGGCTTGTCGGTAAAGTCCTGCATATAGAGGTTCTCGACCCTGCTGTCCGTAACATAATCGCCAGGGCTGCTTATGATGATGTCATAAGAATAGTCAGTATTTGGAAGAAGGTTGCAGTCCGTCACCAGGTCGCTGCCCAGAGCGAACTTGTACGCTACTCTACGGCCTTGCGAGTCTGTACCCACAACCTGAAGATAAGTTACGCCATATGGAGCAAGAAGCAGCTTCTGCTTAGGATCATCAGTCGGCACCGTACCCTTCTTGTTGGCCGGACAGTAGAAAGTGAAACGGCGGGCAGATCCGTCTTCCAGACCGTCATTCCAAGCGGTTGAAGGATAGGAAACAGGTCTTATGGCAGATTTTGCAGGATAATTGTCAGGGAGCTCATAATCTGTGTAATAGCTCATATATGCCGTTCCGGAACGCAGTCTCAACGAGTCTATCGTTATAGGATTCTCCGTACCGCCGGTAGTGTTGGTGACCTTGAAATCCAGACGGACGGCGTTGCGCTTAAGGGGCACGTCGAGAGAGAGCGACGCCCCGCTCACGACAGTCTGCACATGTCCGTTCATTATCATGTCATAACGACCGGAATGCAATTCCCCGGCAGCCTCGGTATCGGTCAGTATTGCGATTCTAATATCCTTGACTTCATCCAGAGTACGTCCTTTTCCGAACTCTATCGAAGGATTATGGCTGTTGGCGACGAAGAGCAGGTAGTTCTCGACATCCGACGTAAGCAGCTTGACCTTCGTGCCCGGCACATAGTCCGGATAGTATCTTGCCATCAGCAGACCCGAACTGGCGGAAGTGCCGTTGAACTGCAGCACCCAAAGGTCCTTGACATCCGTGCTCTCAAGAGCGGTCACATCCGCCGAGGCTTTTGTCGAAGATTCCGGCAGGACCGCACTGAAATTCAGACAAACATCTATCTCACGCTGCTCGTCAGGCATCAGCGGCTGCTCCGTGCATCCGCCCGCTAACATAGCAAATATCACCAATATAAAAGCAATCTGTCTTTTCATAATCAATAAACACTCGGATAAGAGACACAACGCGCAGGCCTTCCTATAAGGTTCGACCCCAGGGATCCTCCATTACTGAAGAAACCGTCCGTACACCAGAAGAATGTATAGCCCGGGTATACAAAATCATTATAAACGCCCCATGCAAAACGGGTTATTCCTGTCGGACCGTGTATATAAAGGCCGTTCCCAATCAACGCCTTTCTGCAATATTTATCCTCTTGTTCCCACGATGTAAGGCCGTTATAAGCAGATTTTACCGGGAGGCGCCAACCCGGAGGACATGGGTCGAACACGCTCTTTGTCTCATCAGCCCGGCTTTTGGGGTCGCTCCACGTCAAACCTGCCTGTGCGTATTCAGGGTTGTTGCGCCACTCTCCAGCCCACTCACTGCCAGCTATGAACTTGGTCGGATTCTGAATGCAATACAGAATATTGTCAGCCTGATTGTCCACCCTAGCGGAAATCAGTCCCAGCGGTCCGGGATATTGTTTCTGGTTGATATTATTCGGATCCTTGCGACCGTTCCAATACAGAAGGAATCCCTTGGCCTTGGGGGCATAATGCTCCATCGAAAGCATTCCAAGATTGCGGTCCATAATGTAGCAGCCGTCATATTTGGCGCCCCGCTTCCAGTCAGCGCCGGGATAGCGATGCACATCGCCTCCGGGGACGCAATAGGCAAAACGGCTCTCGTTCCCGTCGGCATCAACCTGGGGAGCATAATGAAGCGCCGCATTCGGATTATAATCGGTAACCCACATATGCCAACTCCATGTAAACACGTCGCTAAGCTGGGTATGTCCGGCATCGAGATAACGTCTGAGGCCTATGACCATATTGCCGTGCTCAACTCCATAAGGCAGCGCGAACTCAAAATAATCACGATAGTCAGTGCCTTCATCCTTTACCCACTTGAAATTGGTATCATAGGTGATCGGCATCTCGCTCCAAATGATCTCAACCTCCCAGCCATAGCCTCCCGGCATCAGCGCATTGCCCGCATCCTTGTAATAGCCGTCAAAGGTGTTCCAGAAATCATGGCACTTGGCAACCGGGATGCGGTAGCTCTTCCATGTACCTTCGACAGTCGTCGGGTTTATGATGTAGGAGTTGGCATGTTCGTCCGAACGGAAATCCACCACGCCCTGCTCCGCCTGGCGGCTGTCCAGCACCGCGTCCGACATGTCGTCGATTGTCACGGAGATGTCATACTTGCTGTTAGGGAGAAGGTTGTAATCCGTCTCGCTCGCCCCGAGCATTAGCCTGAACTCTACAGGACGCTTCATGGTCGGGTCATCCGGGTCGTCATATGTACCGCTGATGCTCAGATATGTCGCCCCGTCAGGCGCGCATGCGGAACGCATCAACGGGTTATGGGGAACGTCCGACGTCCCGCTCTTGTTGACCGGAAGGTAGAAAGTGAAACTGCGGGTATCTCCGGTCCCCGTGCCGTCGGTCCATTCGTTGCCCGGATAATCTATACGGTCTCCTTCATACTTGGCCGGATACCGTTCCGGAAGCTCGTAACTGTTGAAGAAAAACGACTTGGAAGTCACCGAGCGCATGGTCACCTTCTTGATTTCGATATCCTTGGATCCGGTCTCTGCTGTCGTATTGGTAATATTCACGTTGACCTTGCAGATGGTGCGGATCAGCTCGAAGTCGATTTCCGCGCCGGCCTCGTTGAGGATGACATCCCTGTATCCGCTCATGAGCGAGCTGTGCTTGCCCCCGACGACAGTGGTAAGGTCTTCCTCCTGTCTCACTGCCCTGAACGACTCCATGAACTCCGCCAGGTCCACGCAGTGGCTGAAGGCTATCGCATCGTCAAATGTGTTGGCCACCAGGACCACCCTGTTAGGCACCGACGACGCAATCAGCTTGAACATCTGGGAAGGATCATAGCTGCTGTAGTATCTGGCTTCGCGCAGCGGAGCAGTCCCGTCGGTACCGGCGAACTGCAGCACCCAGAGGTCGTGGATGGTGCCGTCTTCCATGGTGGACTCGTCCACGAACGCGCTTCGGGTCCCGATCACATGCTCGGAAACCGGGGCCACGCCGACGGTCAGATACACGTCCACCGGATCGTCTTCCCTGAGGTCCGGCTGACGAAGGTCTTCATCGGCGCATCCGGCCGCCAGAATGGCTGCGACCGCAAATGTGAATATTTTCCTTATGCTATATGTCATCTCAAATGTCCATTAAATTGTGCCGCTGCCACCGTCGACGAGGTCCCATGTTCCGGGATCGAACGTGAATACTTCAGTCTTGGGCTCGCCTATCGTCTCATCAAGGCTTCCCGAAAGGTCGTTCCACGGCAAAGCGGTAACCGACATCTTCACGAACGCCGAGTTGATGGAGAGAGTGTAAGTATAGGTATGCTGCGGCTTGAATTCATAGTGCAGGGGAACGGATACGACGCCCGAGCCGATCGTCACTTCCAGCTGCGGAACATCATACACGAAATGGTATTCATCGTCTATCTTGTCATAGTTCAGGGAGAAAAGATAGAAATCCGAGAATACCTCTTCAGCAGGCTCCCCATGGAGCAATTCTATCTCAGGGTCCGTCGTATCGTGCATTACGAGCCCGACAGCGTCAAGAGTCGGATTGACCAGGCTGTCTGAGCCGAAATCATACGACATGGCGGAGTAGAAATTCCTGATAGTAAGCTTGTTGACATGGACTGACGTCAGGTCGTCTCCACACTGAAGCTTCACGGTGAGCTTGGACCGGCAGTCCCTCAGCAGGCTCGCATCGGCCTGATACACATATTTCCGGTTCAGATGGTTACCGGTTACGGTCACCTTCACAGGAGAGCTGAACAAAAGTGCATCTCCCGTCCTCTCAAGATTGTAGCCCCAGCCTCTTACGCTGGAATTGGGCTCCGTGACCAGGTAGTCCGGCTGTCTGGCCGGAGTCACTATGCTGAGCATGTAATCGCCATTATAAGTGGAGCGAAGTCCATATACGCTGCCGTCCTCCATCCATTCTCCTGTCGCAGGATCGACACGGCAAGGGGTCATCCAGTCCTTGGCATCCTTGTCGCGATAGGAGCCCTGGGATCTGGCAGAGTAAGTCGAACTGACGGCATTGTACCCGAACAATACCATACGATAGGTGGCGCTTGCCGCCGAGCCGTCCTTGGTCTTCATGGAAAACGCGATTGCCCCGGACTCCCCGCTAGCAGACGAGGAACCATCCTTGGAGCATCCTGTCACCAAGGCTGCAGCCAGCAACAATATAATGGTAAAGTTTCGCATATCCGTCCTATATCTCATCTGACAATTCCTCCTCTTCCCAGTCAGTCTTGATCTCGACTCCGTCCATATGGATGTAATTGTCTATCGTTATGTTGAACACATAGCTGTTTGATGCAAGGAAGCCGCATGTAGTGCCGTCCGAATGCATGACATCGGCACGGCGGATCGGGAATGCCTTGCGGAATCCGTCCACCACGATGACCACCTCATAGTCTCCGTCAGACTGGTATTCCACAGGGAAGATCATCATGTCGAAGTACTTGTACGTCCCCGAGTTGAACGAACCGGAGCCGTTGGAATTGAAGAAGAAACGCTTTACGCTGACACTGTCCGACGTCGTCTGCGGCAGTACCTCTCCGGTAATGGCATTGAGCACTCCGGTCTTGTACAGCTCGGTATGGGCGGCGCCCGACTTCCTTATAACTATGGAATCGACGGTATGGACGCTGACAGGGGAAGTATTCTTTATTCTCATGCCGAACCTAAGCCTTGCCATGACGTGCCTGAAGGTCAGGGTAAGCTGGCCGTCGGCATCGACTCCCGGCTGGAGGTCCTTGTTGACAGTCTTGTCAAGGTTTTCCGCCACGTACATAAGGTCATGGTTGGAGTTGACGTCGAAGGCGATCGAGTCAGGCGACGAAACGCCCTCGATATGAGGGGCATAGGCATAGACATCCGCAGTGTAGTTGCCTTCCGCCGTCGAAAGATAGAGCTTGGAAAGGTCCAGTCCGAGGATCTGGTTGTAGAACGACCACGCAGTAGCCGTCTTGGTCACCTTGATGTTGTTGTATCCGACATTGTGCTCGACGAATTCGAGATTGTCCGGGTTGGCGGCCTGGTCCTCGTGCCTGCAGACAAAGAGTCCGAAGGTGGAATACTGCACGAAGCTGTTTCCCGAAATCGATATCTTGGTCGCCACGGGGTCCTTCGGCTTCGGATAAGGCTCATAAGTCCCGCGAGAGCCGGAACATCCGGCGATAGCGAGGACCAATATGGCGTATGCTGCAATCTGATGTCTCATGATCAGTCAAATTCAATATCTACATGGTTGTTTCCGGATTCGGTCCAGTCGTCGATCGTATAGCCGGTAAGGCTGACCGGCGTAGATTCACCCACGTCGAGAGTGATCTTATAATGGACTGAACGGTCTGCAGGCCACTGCGAAGAAGAAGGTATGGACACCGTCTTCGTAAAGGTAGCCTGGCGGACATTCGGAGTATGGGACGTATCGAAGAAACTGTATGTAATCTCGATGTCGGCCGAAGAATCCAGCGTCTGAGGCAGGAGATAAAGTCGTCCCAAGGTGTTCTGGACAGGGATCTCGGCAGCCGGCCATGCCGGCAGGTAATCGCTTCTCAGGTGGCTGGAAGACAGTTTCAGCTCATAAGTGCAGTCGGCCGGGCCATAGTCCGTCCACTCGAAATACGGGGCGGAGGCGGAAAAAGTTGCCGTAGCGACGCCTCTGACGTTGCGGAGCCTAATGTCCTCGACCAGCACGGAATACGTTCCCGGAGGAGTGCCCTTATAGTTCATGTCGAACCAGATCTGCGTAAGGGAGTGGTGGAACTCGGCAGGAACAGGACCGATGTGCTTGGTAGCATTGAGGACAGGACGGGCCAGACACAGGTCCGCCTGATTCTCGATGTTGGTCACGCTCGGAGTATATCGCACTCCCGGCATTCCGTTCGTCGGGAATACAGGTTCTATGCCCGGGGATGAAGCGGAAGAAGGAGCATACATGAAGAAACTCAGGTTGCCGGTGACTGTCCAGTAGGAAGGCGGGGTCGTGGTCCAGACCGAGCCGGACTTTGTCACCTTCTCCTGTTTCATGTACCACGTGTTGGCGGAAGTCCCGTTAAAATTCCATATGGCAGACATGTCGAAATCGACAAGGGTGGCGGTCGTCAGCGGATCGACGCCCTTTGTCCCGGGCATATCCACGACAATAGGGGAATCATGGTCAGCGACAGGCTGATCCTGCGATTCCGGTCCGTTATGTTCCGAACATGCTCCCGCAGCCAAAAGAAGCGGCAGTACGAAATAAACTATATGATATGCTGTCTTCATTAAATAAATCCGTCTTCTATTACAGGCTCGACAGTAATTGTCGAAAGTGAAATGTCGATTTTATAGACATACTGCTTGCCCATGAACCACATACGGAAATTGTCGTCAAAGGTAATAGTCTCTTCCAGCACCAGGTCGGAATCCCAGGCGATGCCGGTATTGGCCCTCTGGCGGAAGGTTATGACAAACGTCTTGTTCTTCTGCTCCGGCACCAAGATGCCCTGGCCGAACTCCTCGAAGGAACCTCCCGGTTCGAAGACATATGTGGCCGAAGGCTTCGGGACTGCGCGGTCCGAAGCGGTCGCTGAGCTGAAATCCCAGCTTGCCTTGAGCGGGCCGTCGCCCTCGACAGTCAGGGTGCCTGCCGTATAAAGGTCCTTGATAGTGATGTCATCGACCTTTATCAAGTCGAGCACGTCCGTCCTGATCATGAAACGAAGCACGGCCTGGCTGCGGTGATACTCCATCGGAACGCTGCCGCGGAAGCCCTCGAGAGGGTATGAAGCAGCGTAGAACACCTCTGACTGCGAGTCATATGTATCCGGAACATCAACCTCGACCCGGCTGACATTCTTGGCAGAATCCCAGTTGAATCCAAGGGTCAGCTCAGCCGGATCCGCAGCTATGCCCAGGAAGTCAAGGGTGCCGGACAGCGGCCAATATCTTGCCGGATCCGATCTCCACTCAGTGCCGTCCTTGGCAAACTCGACGCCGGTGAAATAGTTCAGTCCGCCGCCGGGATACACATCGTCATTGAGCCATGATGAGACCCAGATATGGAAACCGTCAGGCATTTCAGGGCCCGAGATTACCGCGCGTGTCTGCAAGCCCGGAGATACGGCTATCACTTCCTGAGGCTCAGGTATCATGCGCCCCTCCCGGTCGCAGGAAGCGAATCCCGCAACCAGGAGCAGAGCAGACACGATATTGATAATCTTTTTACCCATTACTAGAGGTTAATCTGCATACCGGTACTCTCGTCGTAAAGAGTTACGCTTGGTGAAAGAGTAATCTCGTTGAAAGTCATGGCAAACTTGTAAGTGTACTTCTTGCCATTCTCCCAGGTACTGCGCACACTGTTGAGGACATAGACGAGGTCGTTTACGCCGTCTGTGCTGTAGGTGATCCTGAAGTTAGGAATAGTCTGGGCAGGAAGGAGGATACCCATGTCGCCGAATGCATGGTCTGTATCAAGCGCATTGACAGATCCGTCAATATTGACTGAAGCATATACATTCTCGGTATCGTCATCCACATAGGTAAGGATTGCCTTGTCGGCACGGTCGCCAGGAGTCCATGAAACCTGAGGGGTGTTGGAAGTCTGGTCAATGGTGAAGACGCCTTCAGTGAACACATCCACGAGCTCGATCTTCTTTATGTCTACAGGGATGTTTGACTTAACCATGAAGTTGACCCATGCGAGAGCATGCTTGAACTCGATAGGGAGAGCGTTATTCCTTGATGAAGATGAAGTGGTAGCATAGAGCAGGTCGTCCTGGGTGGCCTTAACGCCAGCTGCCGGAGCAGCATAGTTGGCAGGATAGGTGATCTTCACAAGACCGGCTACGTCATCGTCGGAAGCAGGGTCGCCGTCGCCCCATACTGCAGTAGCGTCAAGAGTGGTGCTGTAGGCGAGGAAGTCGAAGCTGCCTGCACCGCCGAGAGGCCAGTAGAGAGGAGTCTGGACTGCGCCCTCGAAATTCTTCCATACAGTGCCGTCCTTCTTGAAGGTCTTGCCCTCGAAGAACTTGGTCTTGTTGTTCGAAGCGGACACGTAGATTACGTTGTCATCAGGGAACGCCGTAGTTGCAACTGCAGCCCTTGTAACTGGAATACTGGCAGGTTCGAAAGAAACTTCCTTGGCGGAATCAACTGTTTCTGACTTGGCGCAGGATGCGACTACCACACCTGCAACCAACAAGTAAAGAAAACTGTTTTTCATAAATAGGGTATTTGTTAATGTTAATATAATTGTCAGCTGATCGGTATATCGATGATCTCATCATCCCACTCATCCACTGTCGGATTGTATCCGCTCTCGCCGGAATCGCCTGAAACGGTGATTTCGATGAGGTCGTCGATATATATTACATGGTCAGTATTCTCCGGGTCATTGACCTGGTCGGTCACGTCCGAAGAGAATATATGTTCCTGGCCATCGGTGGCGATGATGATCAGATTTATGCAGACCTTGCCGGAAAAGTTTCCGAAGGTGTTATATACTCCGTAAAAACATTTGTGGGGCAGATCAACCACTGCAGAAGTGAGCAGGTTGGCAGGAGTCAGAGGATAGTTGCCCTCCCAGAGGTATTTGCTGCCTGCCTGGCCGGTGACCATGGCCTGGACGGTCCTGGCATTTTCGATACCCTGGATATTCCTTGCTATGAATGAATATGTATCCAGAGATGTCGCGGCGTCAGCCTTTATGACATACGGCCCGTCGGAGCCGACATGTTCAGGAATCGTCACACCGGCGAGCCTGGCGACGAGGATATGGTCCGGCTCGACGATCACGATGTCATTGTTCGCCTTGGTCCGGGGATCCGCGGAAGTGCGGCGCCAGCGGCCGGCGCTTGCGGTGATGTCGGAGGTGAAGGCCCTCATTTCGTCCCTGACTCCGTCCTTCTCCGTCTGGGTGCTGCTCGTGCCGAGCTGATAGACGAGCATGTCGTAGGTACCGGCAGGAAGCGACGAGATGTAGCCGCCCTCGGCGCCCACATACTCCTTGTCAGCGAGCTTGTGGGTCTTGGAATCATAGAAACAGGCCACCATGCGGGATGGCGTGGCGATATGCAGCTTGCTGTTGTACTGCGGATTGGCCTGCAGGTCGATAGTGTCCGGGACGGCGATGCCGACATCGAGCCTCGGACTCAGTTCCAGATAAATGGACGACTCCGGGTCATGGAGGGGAACTCGTTTGCACGAGGATGCTGAAAACAAACCAGCGACGATCAGTACGGCTGCGCTGAAATACTTGAAGTGGTCAAAATATCCTTTCATCCTCATTCTATTCATGTACGACATTGCGGGTAATAGGAATTACCAGCGAAATACCGGCCTTGGTCGGGCCGAACCAGTTAATGTTCTTTGTGGCTCCGGTCCGGATAGCGTCTCCGCCGGCAGTGAACACCTTGTACTCGCGGGCGTCGCTGTGGATATAGCCTACGCCGATGGTGAATTCCATCCTGAGGCCATAGCGGCGCCTGTTGAAACGTGCTGTGTATTTATAATCGAAGCCCAGGCCGAAATACTCGCCCTGATACCCCTTGAAATCACGTTCAAAGTCATAATAGCCGCCATAGAGATCGGCGCCGACGGAATGGCCGAGCAGACGGTTTGCCCTGTTGTGCGAGCCCGGAGCATGGCTTTCGCCAAGCCAGTAACGCACATCCAGACCGCCGCCGAGAAGCTGCATGCAGTTGGTCATGTCAAGTTCCTTGGACCAGTGCCTCCACAGCCATGTATAGTACCAGTCTCCCCCGACAGACCAGCGGTTGCCCAGAGGAACCTCAACTCCGAAGTTCATGAGAGGGGCAAGCAGGTTGGTCCTGACGGCCATCAGCAGGTCTTTCTCAATTGTAGGGATATATACGGTCGGCGCCGGAGCCGGCACCATTACATATACGGTATCGACCTGACGCATCACGACGGTATCTCTCCGGGCCTCTACAGGATCGGCGGCCCTGCTGATATAGCACTTGACAGATGCTCCGCCCTGCCTCAGCTCCGGGAACAGGTTCGAATACATCCAGTTCCATGCAGTACCGCCATAAAGTTCCATCAACCTTTTCTTGAGGCCATCGACGATGACTCCGTCCTTGCGGATCCAGACCGGAGTGGTCCTGATAATGTTGCAGACGGTATCCTTATGCTCCCATTCGGTCTTGCTGACCAGTCTGGCGAGACCTGCCCAGTCGGCTCCGACGCCGCCTGTGGTAATCTGGGCGGAATTGAGCACGGTATTCCCGACGAGCCATTCCTTTATATTGCGGGCGCGGGCTCCGGCAAGCCTTACATTAAGGTCGGACGCACCTTCAGGAGAGGCAGCACCTTCAATGTAAACATGTTTCAAATCTGAAAGGGGGTCTTCGAGCAGGGTGGCGACAGTGTCGGCGAAGTCATGGAGATTCTTCCCGTTATTCCTGAAATTGAGGTCAACTTCGGAAAGTCCCTGTCTGAAGAAAACGCTGAACTCGAGGCTGTCTGTCCTGACTGTCTGGGCAGACAAGCCGGCAGAAGCTAAAACACACGATATTAGTATCAGAAAAGGAATTCGATAGCGGTTTAGGGTCATATGTTATCCGATTTCTGGAAATAAAGGTAATAGTTTTCTACCAAAATACAATACTATTTCGACCTTATTTACATTTCGTCAAGCATATGAATGCATGCCCCCCAAAATTACGTTCACGCCAAAGTATGTAATCAGCACTGACAGAAAGGCGAAGATACAGAACAGGTGGAAGGCCCTCGCGCTGCGATATGTCCCATGCAGGGCCGAAAGATACACCAGTATCGTCACCAGCGCCCATGTCTCTTTAGGGTCCCACTGCCAGTAGCTGCCCCAGGAAATATTGGCCCACACAGCACCGAGGAAGGTTCCAAAAGTAAGCAAGAACAACGCCGGATAAAGAATCACAAGACTTATGTCCCTGAGCCTGTCCTTGGGTTCTCCTGCCGGGACTATCAGTCCCATGACTCCGTTCAACGCTATCAACCCGAAAAGGGTATAGGAAATCATCATGGCAAGGACATGGATCGAGAGCAGCGGCGACTGCAACACCGGCATCAGATGAGTTATCTGAGGGTTGGCAGAGGCCATGGACGCCATCAGCATAGTAAAGCCTGCCAGCAAGAACCCCAGAGGCTGCGCCAGAGGGAACTTGCGATAGACAATGGTCATAAAAAGGGCTGACATCCATGCCATCAGCATCATCACGCTATAGCTGCCGGCGAAAGGAGCATGTCCGGAAACATACCAACGCAGGCCCAGAACCGCCGTCAGATAAATGAAAAGCAATCCGGAGATCACAGCAAGAACATGCTGCAGCCCCTTCGGAGTCTTCCGTCCCTTGGATATCCAGATTCCGGAAAGGACGAAAAGGATCATGCCCAGAGTCACTGAAGCCATGAACGGCACCATAGGCCTGGAAATCCGGTTGTAAAATTTCTCGGCCCGGACCTTGTCCGCGGACGGCAGCACCGCTATCGCGGTCTTTTCCTGATAGGCCTTGATACGGCCGAGCAGCCTCGAAACTTCGTCCCAGTCTTCGGCCCGCACGGACTCGTTGACCACGTCCATCACCTTTCGTATGAACACCCAAAGCTCATAGTTGTCAAGAACCTCGGCTGGCAGGGTGTCGTTGCATCCATACCAGCTCACGACGCCCGCGGAATCAGCGAGGGGAAACAGCCTAAGGGCATCACCCGAAGCGACGCTCCGTACCAGAAACTCCTTCTCACCCTCGGCAGGGGTGCCTTTATCCTTTGCCTTTATCTTGTATGGTACAACCCTCCACCAGTCATAGTAGAAAAGCCAGCCGGTAAAGACCTGCTCTGCGGTATAATCTTTCCAATGGCTCTTGCCATAGACTTTGAGACAATAATCCCTGGCCATTGTCTGGACGGGGGCAATCCTGTCGTTATAATAGACATACAGGTCTCCGAACTGCGAGGCCACTTCCTCCGGCAACACTTTCGGAGTATCAACGACAGTCTTGGCCGACACTCCGGCCTCCGACACCACAAACAAGGCGACCACCGCGGATGCAGCTGCAACCCTGCGGAGAACGGCCTTGAAAGCAGTATCCTTCTGAAAGAAGAAACCGACCATCGACAGCAGCAAGAGAAGATATCCGGCATATGTAATCCCGACGCCCCAAGGATCATAGCTGACTGTCAGAAGGGAACCTTTCATGTCCCTGTCGAAACTGGTCTGATAGAGCCGGTATCCGTCACGGCGCAGTATATTGTTCATGGAAACAGTCACAGGCTCGCCGTCCACGGTAAGACGGCTTTCATAATCGGACGGGGCCATCGAGCCGCGATAGTACTCCACATGGAAATCCTTGAGGGTAAGCACGAAAGGAAATACTCTGGTCTGGCCGTCAGTGCAGTTCCATTCACTTTCAGGTTCGTCCAAGTATAAATGGACATTTCCCTTCTTCCCAAAAAGGAAAGTCACCATAGCCCCAACCAGGATAAGGATACATGAAAGGTGCAGGGCCTTGGTAAAGAGAGGGATGGACCTGCGGTTCGACCAAATAGAGATGATGACAGATATGGCGGCGACAGACCAGAGTCCTATGAACAAAGGATTATGGTACACCAGCCTGAAAGCGGCCGGTGTACCGCTTATTTTCTCAATGACTGTGGCAGCCATCATCATCAAGACGAGGACTGCCATAGCACAATATGCAACTTTCTTTATTATTCGAACCATCAGATTGAGTCGATGAATTTAACGACGGCATCCCTTTCCTCCTTGGAAAGATGGTAGAATTTCTCGGCAGAACTGTATGCGTCACTATCCTTGCTGTAAGCGTGCCACATGATAGCTTCGAGGGTGTTCCTGGCCCTGCAGTCATGCAAGCGGTCTCCCCTTCCGGAGTTCTCGGCTGAAAGCCCTCGTCCCCATAGCGGGGTAGTACGGCACCATGTACCATGAATGTCATTCTTCATGTACAGACGATGCTGGATGAAGTCTGAGTATGGATAGATTGTCTGGTTCTGATATCTCGGGAGAGGCTTTCCTCCGTTCATTGCAGGAGACCAGTAGTTGTCATCCGCGGTCTCCCACTTCGGACGGTGACAGTTTGCGCAGCCTATGCTCATGAACATCTCCTTTCCCTTCTGGACGGCAGGATCATTGAGATTGCGGGCACGAGGAATCGAAAGTCCGCGGTGCCATACCATGAAATCATAGAAATCATCAGCGCTCATTTCCGGCTGGAAGTTGTGGTAAGCGTTGTCGAACTGGTTCGTAGAAGGGCTCAGAAGGGCATACACAGCCTCTTTGACTTCCTCGGCGGTGACTGTGCCGTCTTTATCTACATCGCAGCGATATGGAGAATTCTTGTCAGCCAGGATAGAAGCGATCACATCCGGATTCTCGGACATCGCCTTCGCCCATGCCACAGTAGTATAGAGATACGGGCGGTCCGGGCGGGACACATTGGTGATGTTCCAGATTGCATTTGCGCCTGCTCCGTCCTGCAGGGTGGAGCGGGTCATCGCATAAGTAAATTTCTTGAGATGCTTCCCATCCATATAGGTGTCACGCGGGTAGTATGTGCCGTTGGCATCATAACCGGCGCCGAGATCGCCTTTCTGCCAGTTATGATAGAAGGCGCTGGCTGCGAAGTCATTCGCTTCCTTGTCCCAGAAAGCCGGATTAAGCTCTACGTAAGGAGCCTCCCTCTGGTACTGTTCCTTGATGGCTTCCTGCGGAATGGCATCGATGAGGCCGGTACCGATCACTCCGATCGTAGATTCCAGCCTGAATGCAACTGTCTTTCCGAAATTGGCATTCTCCGGATCCCTGACATTGTCATAAGGGGTCGGAATGGTGTTGAAAGCATCTTCAGGGATATAGAGGGTCGGATAGATGAGCTCATATGACTCTCCGTCCTCGAACTTCATCGGAAGGCCGCTCTCCATGGCTGCGACAGAAGACCAGCTGAGCTGGATCTTTGTCTCGTCGATCGGAGGGAGGAACGGCTCGGCAGCCATAGTCTGAGGCATGCCTGTGACTTCTCCCACATAAGGGCCGTCATTGCTCGTACCGTCAGGAGCATAATAAACTACCAGAAGATAACCGTTGCTCCACGCACGGCTGGTGTTGGCCTCATATGAACTCTGCCATGCGCCATGGCCGTAGCCCGGATGGCAGTCGAGGCAGGATTTGCGGACGGAAGCAGGACCGAGGCCCTTGAACGGGGCCGTATTGAGAGTAAAGTTCCTTTCGAAGAACATCTCTCCGTGGTTGAAAGCCTTTATGAGCCCCTGCTCGTTTACAGCCGGAGCCTCATTTTCGTAGCAACCCTCAGAAACGTCATCAGTGGTTCCGAGCTCGCCGCCAGGATACCACTCTTCTGCCAGGAAATTGCCGACAGCTTGTCCGACATATTTCGCGTCGGACTCAATTTTCTCTGGAGCCGGGGCCGTATCGCTGATGTGACATGACACCAGCATTGCCAAGGATGCTCCAATTAACAAGTACTTATTCATTATCCATTAAATCTTAGGTTATAAACAGGATATCTGTCCTGGCGATTAACCAGGACAGATCCCATGAAAAATTATACTACAGCTTAGAAATCCAGTCGGCAGCATCGTTAAGGTCGCCGTCAAGCTTGTTGATGGCTACGATGGCCTTTTCGGCAACGGCTGCAGTAGGGTCATCGACGAAAGCTACGCCGCTCGCAAGGCATTCATCGAGGGATGCGATTGCAGCCTTGAGGTCGGACTCGAGAGCTGAAGCGTTTGCATAGCCTTTGCTCTTAAGGAAGGTCATGAGAGACTTTGAGCTGGCTGAAGTGGCGCCTGCAGCACCGTAGAGGCTATACTGGATGCTGAGGATGTTGTCCTTGAAGTCCTGGTAAGATTTCTTTGAGTATGGAGACTCGATGTAGTCCGGGTCATACTCCTCGCCGTTTACATAGTGGGCTGTACCGATCTTGGTGTTGGCAACCTCGTTGCAGATGTTCGAGCATCCTGCGATGAGGATCTTGGCAGCAGCCTCCGGCCATGTCTTGTAGGTACTTCCGGCTTTACCGGTAAGGAGGAGGTTCTCGCCATAAGAGATGTCTGAACCTGCGACGGTGGTATTCAGCTCAAGCTCATCCTCTACGAGTTCGCGGCGGTCTGCCGGAGCGTCCGGGTCCCATGAAACCTGAAGCTCGAAGCAGTAGTTCATGAGGTCCTCTGCGACTGCTGAAGCGAAGATGATCTCTGAGACTCCTGAGACTGAATAATCAGCGAAAGCCTCGTCGGTCTCATTACCCTTGATGTCTTCGATCTTGCGGCTGGCGCCATCGCGGAAAAGTATGAACTCGATACCGTGGAAACCGAGGGAAGCAGCACCCACCTCGTCCACTGCGCCGGCGCCTTCCTCGTCAAGGTCAGCGATAGTCACGGCGTTGCTGAGGGACTTTGCAAGCTTATCTTTATCAAGAGGCCAAGAGTCGATGTGCGGGTCTATACCGAACTGGGTAGCGGCTCCGTAGAGGAAAGCCTCGGACTGCTCCCACCATGAACGGGCAGAGAGGAAAGTCCTGCAGGCCTTGTCAATATCGGCCTGTGACACGGAATTAGGATCCTTCTTGAAAGCATCCTTGAGCGCGGCCAGCTGCTCGTTGAGAGACTCGGTCTCATCGGCAAGATTGCCATAGATCTTATAAATCACGTTAGGAACATACTCCTCTACGGCTGCCTTGATGGCGGCCTCCTCTGAGGAGAGCTCTGAAGTCTTGTTGTCATCTTTGTCGTCACAAGATGAGAATGCAGCGAGACATACAGCAACTGATGCTGCGGCTGCAAGTAGTTTGAACGTCTTTTTCATTTTTATAACCTTATATGAATTTACTTCGTAAAGAATCCCATATACGCTATGCCGAGGGAAACCGACGGCTCGTCGTTATATCCGCTCCTGAGGAAGCGGTGCGAATATTCAGCCTTGACCACGATCTGCGGGATAGGGAACCAGTTGACGCCGGCGGCGATACGCTGTTTCCTGGTAAATCCGGCCACCTCCTGAGAGGAATCGGCGATATATGGGTTGTAGCACTCATAGCGTCCGAAGACGTAGAGTTTCTGTCCGTCGGACTTCATCTTGGAGATATGCGCCGCGATGTCATAGCCGATCTCTCCGCCGACAGCGAACGCAGCCTTTCCTACAGGAGACTTGTCGTATGGAGCATTGTTGGCCGTGCGGTTGCGCTTGACATTGCTGATGATACCTGCATCGGAAAGAGTGCCGTAATCGGCATTTCCCCTTGCCAGTATGTTATGGCAGCTATATGTAAAGTCAAATGCTCCGAAAAGAACCCTGCCCTTGATATCGGCATATTTGCCGGTGCTCATCTCGTCAGGGTAGGTATTGTGCATGGACTCCCCGTAAAATCCGCTGAGACCGAGACGGAGTCCCTTTATAGAATAGTTGTCGATACGTCCGGCATAGCCGTATTTGTTCGCAACCTTGAATTCGAACGGTGAGCCGGCCCCGCCTTTGATGAAATTGTCGCGGCCGAACATGAATGCGTCGAGACCTGCTACGACCATGGCCTCATAGCGCCATTTCCCGGCACGGCCCCAGATGCTGATTCCTGTGTCATGCCAAGTAGAAGGGAGGATTGTATATTCACCTTCAGGGCGATACACGGTGAAGAATTCCAGAGGTTCATGGGCATTGTTGAGACCTCCGACAGGCACTACGAAGTGGCCCACGCGGACATTCAGCTGAGGAAGGAACGTCTTCTGGATCCAGAACTGCTCGAGGGCGACCTCTCCGCCTTTCTCGATTTCCGTCTCCCATTCTCCGGCTTCCTCAAATTCTTTCTCAGAAGCCGCTCCGGTTCCGAGATGCTCAAACTCGATCTCAGACTGCATCAACCAACCTTTGCCGAAATCATAAGAAAGGTATATTACTGCATGGGGAATGTCGAAGCGTCCGTGGTTTTCATCCTTATGTGATGCTGCGCTTGAATAGCGATATACGTTGTCACTATAATAGTTCCTGGTCATGGCGACTTCGCCATATCCGCCTATCGTAAGTTTCTGTGCCGAAAGGATTCCCGAAAGGGAAAAGAACAGCACGAAGAACAGAATTATTTTTTTCATAGACTCTTTTTGTTTACGCTCACAAAATTAGTCCATGAGAGTTTTCGGGGCAATCCTTAATAGTTGTGATAAAACATTTTAAGGATACCAAGAATTGGTAATTTGTTCAAATAAGTTGGTATGGCAGATCGGGGAAAATACCAACTTTTCAGTATTGCCGCGAAAGGCCTGCCGTATTACCTTTGCATCAGAAATCAAGATTAATGAAAGTTAATCAAGCCATATAGTTAACAAGTTTAGTGAGTTATCCTTTTAATTGTTGTTGAGAGCAGCCGCCCTTGTGAAAGGCCGGCTGCTTAACTTTTATATATGTAACCCTTACGCTAAAGGAAGAGCGTGCCGATCTGGTTGGCGAGGAGGGCGAATACCCAGGCCACGACCATGGTGTAGGCACAGCAGAGGATTGCCCAGCGCCACCTGCCCGTCTCGTTCTTGATAGCCACGAAGGTAGCCACGCACGGGAAGTACAGCAGGATGAAGACCATGAAGGCAAGGGCTGCCGGCCATCTTATGGCCTGCACCAAGGCAGACTGGAGGGCCGTGTCGTCCTGAAGGTCCTCTCCCTGGGAAATCTTCGCTCCCTGGGAATACATCACTCCGAGAGTACTTACCACGAGCTCCTTTGCAGCCACTCCCGTAAGGAGGCTGACATCCATCTTCCATGTGAATCCGAGAGGATTCATCACAGGAGCGACAGCGCGACCGAGCATTCCTATATAGGAATTTTCCTGCTGGTATTCATAGAGGTCATTGACCTTTGCGGAGACGGAATCAAGCTCGGCATGGAGATCCTCCGTCAGTACCGGCTGCTCGGAGAGCTCGGCATAACGCGCCTGGGCATCGATCAGTTCAGTATTTCTCGGGAAGAAGCCCAGGAACCAGATTATTATCGAGCAGATAAGGATGGTGGTGGCCATCTTCTGCAGATACTGCTTTCCTTTTTCCCAGGTATGTCTCCAGATAGCCTTGCCCGTAGGCACGCGATAAGGAGGAAGTTCCATCACGAAAGGCAGGTCGTCATCCTTCACGAAGCGGCTGAGCACCGTTGCGGAGAGAATCGCCAGCACTATTCCGAGCAGATATATGCCCAGCATCGCCAGGGCCGCATTGGCCGGGAAGAACGCTCCTGCAATCAGCACGAATATAGGGAGACGGCCGGCGCAAGACATGAACGGGATGATCGCTATGGTTATGAGCCTGGACTTGCGGCTCTCGATCGAGCGGGTAGCCATGATCGCAGGCACATTGCAGCCGAAGCCCATGACCATAGGGATGAAGCTCTTGCCGTGCAGGCCAATCTTATGCATCAGCTTGTCCACGATGAATGCGGCCCTGGCCATGTATCCGGAATCCTCCATCAGCGAGATGAAGAAATACAGGATCATGATGTTCGGGAGGAACACCAGGACGCTGCCGACTCCGGCGATGACGCCGTTGACCATGAGATCCTTCAGCCAGCCGTCTTTCATGAACATCGCTACGAATTCTCCGAATTTGCCGACGAGCCAGTCGATCCAGTCCATCGGATAGTTGCCGAGGGCGAATGTGGCCTCGAACATTATGTACAGAAGCAGTACGAATATCGGGAAAGCCATCCACTTGTTGGTGACGACGGCGTCGATCTTGTCGGTGATGGTGCGGCGGGGACGCTTCTCGATGTGCCGGGTATATGTCTCGGCGAGCGCTCCCTGTATGAACGCATATTTGGCATCGACGATTGCCGACTCCGTGTTCGTGTGCATGAGATCCTCGATCCTGCGCTGCTCCTCGACGCGGGCGGCGATCAGCAGGTTGCGGCCAGGCAGGCTCTCGACGATTCTCTCGACATCGGAGTCATTCTCCAGATATTTGATGGCCAGATATCTGGTGGAGTATCTGGTGCGCAGTTCCTCGTTCTCCTGGAGCATCAGCTTGATGCGGTCGATGCTCTTCTCGATTTCGGGACCATGGTTGATATGTATATGTCTCGCAAGAGTCGGGTCGCTCTGGGTATAGATCTTTATGACCGTGTCGAAGAGCTCCGGGATGCCCTTGCCGTCCCTGCTGACGGTCGGCACTATCGGAATGCCGAGAAGCCAGCCGAGCTGCTTGATGTCGATCTTGTCGCCCTTGGCCTCGAGTTCGTCGTACATGTTCAGGGCGACCACGGTGCGGAGGTTCATGTCGATCACCTGGGTGGTCAGGTAGAGGTTTCTCTCGATGTTGGATGCGTCCACTACGTTGACTACCACGTCCGGCATCGCTTCGAGCAGGTTTTTCCTGACGTAGAGCTCTTCCGGGGAATATGCGGAAAGGGAGTATGTACCGGGCAGGTCGACGAGCACGAATTTGTACCCGCCGTATTCGAAGCGGCCTTCCTTGGCATCGACGGTCACTCCGCTGTAGTTGCCGACATGCTCATGGCTGCCGGAGGCTATGTTGAAGAGGGAAGTCTTTCCGCAGTTCGGGTTGCCGACCAGGGCGACGCGGATTACATGGCCGCGCTCATTGGCCAGCTTCTCCATCTCGCGGTCGAGCCAGTCCTTCTCGTCTGCATCGGCATCCACCGGAGGTATCTTCATGCCTTCGCTGATAAGCTGGGCCTTTGCTTCTTCCTCGCTTATCACTTCTATCATGCGGGCTTCGTCCCTTCTCAGGGAAAGCTTGTAGCCCAGTATCTCATATTCGATCGGATCCTTGAGAGGGGCATTCAGTATCACGCTGACCTTCTTGCCGGCGATGAATCCCATCTCGATCAATCTTTTCCTGAAGCTGCCGTGACCGTTTACCTTGACGATCACGCCCACGCTTCCCGTCTGCATTTCCGATAATCTCATACAATCCTTTAATTTTGCGGCGGCAAAATTAGTCTTTTCCTCCGAATAATGCCATCACAATATGTTGGTATTTCTCGTTTCCGGCATCCTTTAATGTTGTGAATTTATACGAAAAAAAGTACCTTTGATAGATAAAAGTAACACTATGACGAAAAGATATGCAGTTGGATCCGATATCGGCGGCAGTCACATTTGCTCTTGCGTAGTCGATCTCGAGAATGGAGCTTTCATCGGAAAGCCGGTTAACACGGATATTGAACATACCCTAAGCGCGTGGGAGATCACGGCGGCATGGGAAAAGAACCTTCGCGAGGTGATCGGCGCCGCCGGCGTCGAGATCGTGGGCGTAGGCATGGCTTTCCCGGGACCGTTCGACTATAAGCTCGGCATTTCCCACATGGACCATAAATTCCCGGCACTGAAAGGGATCAACATCGGCGACACTCTCCGCAGCAGGCTTCCGGAATACCCGGGACTTGAATTCCGTTTCATAAATGACGCCAATGCTTTCGCCCTCGGCGAGAGTCTGTTCGGCGCTGGAAAGGATATGGAAAAGGTCGTCGCGATGACCCTCGGCACAGGACTCGGTTCCGGTTTCGTGGACAAGGGCCGGATCGTGGAGAGCGGGCCTTCAGTCCCTCCTGACGGAGAGGTATGGAACCTGCCGTACGGGAGCGGAATCGCTGACGAGGCTTTCTCTACCAGGGGCATCACAGGCCGCTACAAGGCCCTCACCGGAAAGGAAGTGAGCGGAGCGCTCGACGTGCGCAAGCTTTATGATACCGACGAGTCGGCAAGGAAAGTGTTCGAGTCTTTCGGAAGGGAGCTCGCTGAGTTCTCGGCTCCGATCCTCAAGAACTTCGGTTCGGACAGCCTGCTTCTCGGAGGCAACATTTCCCGCAGCCTCGACCTGTTCATCGGGCCGATGCAGGAGAAGTTCGCCGAGGCCGGCATGGACGTAAAAATCAAGGCCTCCGTCCTTCTGGACAAGGCCGCGATGGCCGGCGCCGCCGCCACGTTTACTATTTAGCCTGAGGTTTCCTGCCTTTCGGATATATAGCGTCGCCGAGTTCCCGGCGGCGCTTTTCGTAGTACTCATGACGGGCAGGGTTCTCCGGGAACCAGCCGCGAAGCACCCTCTTTTCCTGCGCTATAAGCTCATGGATTCCCCAGAATTTGGAGAAAGCGAATGCGCCGCAGATAGAGGATATCAGGTTGTTTTCAATTATGAGCGAAAGCACGACGGCGATTGCGCCTGCAAGAAAAAGGACCCACCAGCTGTTCTTACCGTAGTAGTATTCGAGTTTGATGACTATAGGGTGTCCGATTCCGATGATAAGGAACACGGCAGCACCGAGAATTATTCCTGAAAAATGCATTTATTCAAAAGAGTTAACGTCAATTAAGTTGTTGAGCAGCGCATAGACGGTCAGACCAGCGACAGTCTTGATTCCGGTCTTGCGCGTGATGTTTTTCCTGTGGGTGATGACTGTATAGATGGATATGCTGTAGAGGTCTGCGATCTCTTTGTTGAGCATGCCCTTCGCCACGCACACGAGGATTTCTTTCTCCCTTGAAGAGAGTTCCTCCCCATCCGCCTTCGGAGAGTCCTGACGGGTCTCGAGGGCGTTGCGGAGCTTGCGTATGATAGTGGTCGCATCATCATAGATACCGATCACATCGTCATACTGCTTGAGCGATTCCTCTTCCATGAGGGTAGTCTGGAGGGCTACCACCGAAGCGTTGGAATACTCGGAAATCACATTGCGGCCGACAGCTCTCGACGTATAGTCGAAAACTATCGGATCCAATATGATCACGTCGGCATCTATGTTCTTGAGACGAGTCTCGCTGTTTCTGGAAAGGTCGGGCAGGATACCGACAACCTCGAACTCCCCAAGGTCGCTGAATACATTCTCCAGTCCTCTCGCGACGACCATCGAAGGTATGATCAGCAAAACCTTTCTGCTGTTATTTTTCATGCTCTTCGAGCCTGTTTACTACCGGTACGAGGATGTCGTTTTCAATCGAAGTATGCTTCTCAAGGTCTTTCTCGAGGGAGAAGATATAGAGGAGGACGTGATAGACCTTCTGGCTGTCGCACTCCTTAGGCATATACTTCATCACGATGTTCTTGAGGTCGCAGAGCTTCTCTTCCACATTACTGTGGTTTTCCTCATACTGGTATATCTTGAAATCATCACCGGCGCTGTGGTTCAGTACTGATTCCACATACGGGAAGACTTCTTTTTCTTCATACTCAAAATGCTTGGCGAGCTCTTCCTTGTACTGGAGGAAGAAGTTGCGGATGATGGCCTTGTACTTGTCGGTGCATGGCTGAACCATCCTCTCGATGGCGCCTTCGAGCAGGTCCATGAGCACTCCCATATAATAGGAATGGCTCTGGCGAAGATATGTGACGATGTCCTTGACATCAATGTTCCTGAGAGTCTCGGCGGACGGGATATAGCCGTCATAAGTATAGACATTGCATATCAACAGGAATGTGTTGGTGCTCACCCCATACTTCTGACAAGCTTCCTCGACGGAATCATCCCCGAATCCAAAAGGGATTCCTACCCTGCTAAGGACACCCATCAGCTGAAAATTAATGTCGAGAAGGTCCGCCATCTTCATGGTGCCGGAGAAAAGGTGCCTCTCGTTGTCATGTCTTTTAGATGTCATTTTCTTCATTTCGGATACGGTGCAAAGGTAGTTATTATTAAGTCTTTATAAAATCCCAAGAAATAGGGATATCAGTCGAGCAGTCCCGACGGAATCCTCATCGTGAGTCGTCTGGCCTCAGGGTCGGCATCGACGATGAGATCCTCATGGAGAGGGATCATCTTCGAGCCAGCGGCGGTCTCTACATAGATGCACGGGTTGCCGGGGATGTCCTCGTAGTCCTCGACGGTGCCGATCTCGGTCCCGCCGTCCTGGACAAGAGTCCAGCCTGTGATGTCTCCGAGGCCTTCTTCCTCTTCAAGGTCAAGAGTGCCTTCTTCGACGGACACGTCTTTTCCGACGAGTTCCTCGGCATCGGCGAGAGATTTGACGCCAGTCAGCCGCACAAGGGCCTTCGTGGTGCCTTTCGGCTGGAATTCCTCAATAAAAAAAGGAACCGGCAGTCCATCGAATTCGATGAACACCGGTTCATTAAGGTCGATATCTTCAGGATACACTTCGCGGAAACCCATAAGAATTTCCCCGTCGGTACCATTGGATTTCAATACCCGGGCTATCTTCAGCAAGCTATTTGCACCTGCCTCAGACATGGCTTAGGCCTCCGGAGCAGCTTCTTCTGCAGGAGCGGCTTCCTCGCCAGCTGACTCAGCAGCGGCAGCCTCTTCAGCAGCCTTGCGTGCAGCTTCCTCAGCCTCAGCTTTTCTCTTGGCGATAGCCTCAGCTCTTTCCTGATTGATCTTAGCCTCAGCCTCGGCAGCAGCCTTAGCCTTTGCAGCAGCCTCCTTTGAAAGACCCTGCTTCTTAGCCTCGATCTTAGCGTCCTGCTGTGCCTTCCAGTCTGCGAACTTCTTGTCGGCCTGCTCCTGAGTGAGAGCACCCTTTGCTACGCCACCGTCGAGGTGGTTGCGGAGAAGGACACCTTCGTAAGAGAGGATACGACGAGCGGTAAGAGTTGGCTGGGCACCTACCTTGAGCCATGCGAGAGCACGCTCATCGTTGAGAACGATGGTTGCAGGGTTGGTGTTAGGATTGTAAGAGCCAAGCTGCTCGATGTAACGACCGTCGCGTGGTGCGCGAGAGTCAGCCACTACAATGTGGAAGAATGCGAAATTCTTCTTTCCGTGGCGCTGTAAACGAATTTTAACAGCCATTGTAAATCTGTTTTAAGTATAAAAAATTAATAATCATATTGCTTCCAACTCGTGAAAGCGACCGCAAATATAGGAATAATTATGGAATTCCCTGCAATACCCGATTGAAAAAGTGAATTTTTTTAAGAAAAATGTTTGGAGTTTTGGAAAGAGTGCGTATATTTGCAGTCCCAAAGTCAAGGAGCAATCCACAATGCGGTTGTGGTGAAATGGTAGACACGCTACTTTGAGGGGGTAGTGAGCGTTGGCTCATGGGAGTTCGAGTCTCCCCAACCGCACAAACCGTCAGCATTCCAGCTGACGGTTTTTTTTATTGTGTATTTCGGATTTACTACTGAACAGTTCCTCTACCCCAGAAAGTCCACAGCACCGACGCGGGTGGCGGGACCGGTGAGGATGACGCGGCGGAAGGTGCCGGCAGAATATTCGAAAGAGACCTGGAGGTCGCTGATGCGCGCGCGGACAGGAATTACGAACGGAGTCTCAAGCTCATCGAAGTCCCCATGCAGGAACGAAGCGATCGCCGAAGCGACAATGCCGGTACCGCAAGCCAGGGTCTCATCCTCGACACCCTTCTCATAGGTGCGCACATTCACAACGCCGCCGGAAACCTCAACGAAATTGGCATTCGCCCCCACAGGAGCGAACCGGGCCTCATTGCGGGCAGCACGGCCCTCTCCCACCACGTCATACGACGCAAGACCTTCGACAAAACGCACATAATGCCGCGTCCCGGTATCCAGGAAAAACTCATTCTCCGAAAGCCTGTCCACGACGGAAACATCCTTCATCCCCAGGCTGACGACCTTGGAAAGACCGGACTCCGAGACAAGGACAGCCTCATGAGGCCCGTCAGCGGCGACAAAACGATAGCGGCCATCACCGGCAGCAGGCACGATCCCCAGATCGCGGGCAAAAGCCACGATGCAGCGGCCTCCGTTGCCGCACATCATGCCCCCGGAGCCGTCGGAATTATAATAATCCATGCTGAAATCATAGCCCTCGCATGAGCCGAGAAGCATGATCCCGTCAGCCCCGAAACCGGTATGGCGGTCGCAGATCGCAGCGATCCGGGCGGCATCGAGAGAAATCGAACCGTCCCTGTTGTCAGCGAGCAGAAAATCATTTCCCGCCCCATGGTACTTCATGAATTTCATTTCAGCTCAGATTTGATGAGTCCGGCGAGAAGCTTGACGCCCTCGGTAATCTTCTGATGGGTCATGAACGAAAAGTTCATGCGCATGGTATTCCTGGCCATCGAACGGTCGACATGGAAGAACGAACCGGCCACATAAGCCACTCCGGCATCCAGCGCCTTGTCATAGAAGGCAATCGTATCGAAGCCCTCAGGCAGCGTCAGGAAAAGGAAAAGACCGCCCTCCGGATGGGTCCAGGACACACCCTCGGGCATATATTCTTCGAGAAGCGAAAGCAACAGGTCCCGCTTCGACTTGTACAGCGCGATGCTCTTGACCAGATTAGCATCCAGCAGCCCCGAACCCATGAGTTCGGCAGCCAGGTACTGGTCGAAAATCGGCGGGCAGAGGTCAAGGGACTGCTTGCACACATAGATCATGTCCAGAAGCTCCGGAGCACCGAGGATCCATCCGATACGGAATCCCGGCGCCAGAATCTTCGAAAACGACCCGAGATGCAGCACACGGTCAGGACAAAGCGAATAGATGGTCGGCACATCCGAACCCTCATACCGCAACTCCCTGTACGGGCTGTCCTCAACGATCAGGAAATCATATTTCTCGGCAAGCTCCACCAGCACCAGCCTCTCCTCCAGAGAGAGAGTCTCCCCCGACGGATTCTGGAAATCCGGAATCATATAGAGGAACTTCAGCTTCTTGCCGGCGGCGCGAACCGCTTCGATCGCCTCTACATAAGCCTTCCTGAATGAATCCAGATCAGGCTCATGGCTCACTCCGACAACCTCGGCACGATAGGAGCAGAACGACTGCAGGGCGCCGAGATAGGAAGGATTGGACGTCAGGATGACATCCCCCGGATCGACAAGCACCCTGGTGCACACATCAATTCCCTGCTGGGAAGAAGTCGTCACCTGGATACGCTCGAGAGGCACTCCATACCTTTCGGAAAGCACCTGGCGAAGCTCCGGCACGCCCTGGGTGGCCCCATACTGGAAAGCCTTCGCTCCGTATTTTTGGATCACGATGTCGGTCGCACGCCTTATATCCTCCAGCGGGAAAGTATCCGCGGACGGATATCCTCCGGCGAAAGAATAAATGCTGCCGAGGTCCACGCGCTTGAATATCTCGCGGACCGGCGACCTCATGAACGATGTCGTATCTTTAGAAAAAAACTTGCCGTACATTATCTCAAAGCATCTTCAAGGGCGACAGAAGCGCTGGTGCGCGTGTCGCGATACTTGATTATCACCGGAGTATATACATGGATCCCGGCCTCGGCGCCCGGCCCCTTGGCAAGAGGACGGCTGCCTGCGACCACCACCGCTCCCTCAGGAACGACCAGCTGGCCATTCTCGTTGGCCCGGATATACTCTCCTGTAGTAGAATCATAGATTGCCGTCGATTTGTTCAAGATCACTCCGGTAGCGATGACGGCCCACTCCTTGACGATCGTGCCCTCATAGATGCCGCAGTTTCCTCCGATGAACACATTGTCCTCGATGATGACCGGCAGGGCTCCGACCGGCTCGAGAACGCCTCCGAGCTGCGACGCAGCAGACAGATGGACATGTTTCCCGACCTGGGCGCATGAGCCCACGAGGGCATGGGAATCGATCATCGTGCTCTCATCGACGTATGCTCCTATATTCACATAAGACGGCGGCATCATGATGACCGACGGGGCGAGATAGGCTCCGCGACGCACCGAACTGCCTCCCGGTACTATGCGCAGCTTGTCCTCGGCGGAGAACTTGCGCACCGGAATCGTGTCCTTGTCGAAGAAGGAGAACTGGCCCTCGGTCATGTCGGTGAGATTGCCGTAACGGAAACCGCTGAGGATGACCTCCTTGACCCAGGAGTTCACCACCCACTGCCCGTCACGTTTCTCGGCGACACGGACTTCGCCGCTTTCGAGCTTCGCTATGGTATCGTAGAATTTTTCGAGTTCTGCGTTCATGTCCTAAAGATCCTTGATAATTTCTTTCATCAATGCGAGGGTCTGGCTGGTCGCCGGGGTTAGAGGCAGACGGCACTCGTTCCGGCAAAGGCCCATGACTGAAAGTCCGCCCTTGACAGCGATAGGATTGCTCTCCACGAAGCATGCCTTGTAGAGAGGGATGAGCCTGTCGTTGAGCTCGCGTGCCCTTTCGATCTTTCCGGCCTGGAGAGCCCTGACTAGGGACGACATCAGCATCGGCTCGATGTTGGAGACAACGCTTATGATACCGTCAGCACCGCCGGCCATCAAAGGGAAAGTCTGGTCGTCGTTGCCGCTGAGCACTGAGAATCCCTTAGGAGCCTTGCGCTTGATTTCCAGGACCTGGTTGAGATCGCCCGACGCCTCCTTGACCGCAATGATGTTGGGGATAGCTGCGAGTCTGAGGGTCGTCTCGGCCTTCATGTTTACGCCGGTACGGCTCGGCACATTGTAGAGCACGATCGGCTTCCCGGCGGATTCGGCAACCGCCTTGAAATACTGGTAGAGACCCTCCTGGGTAGGCTTGTTGTAGTATGGGGTTACTACGAGGAAGGCATCCGGGCCGCAAGGCTCGAGAAGCTTGATGTTGCGGAGAGTCCCGGCAAGGGAATTGGTGCCGCAGCCGGCGATCACCGGCTTGTCGCACAATTCTCTTGTGAGCTTGAGGAGTTCGACCTTTTCGTCGTCGTCGAGACATGGAGTCTCAGCAGTCGTTCCGAGAGGAACGAGGAAATCCACGCCCTTGGAAACCTGCCTGGTGACAAGTTTCACATAGCTGTCATAATCCACGCGGCCTCCGCTGAATGGAGTGGCGAGAGCCGTTCCAAGACCTTTAAGTTCGTTCATTTTATTGTCTTTTTTTAAAGAATAATTCATTGAATTCATGCACTCCGGTCAGGCCTTCGGTCATCTGGGCTGCGGTAACCGCGCCCATCGCGAAGCCCTCGCGGGAAAATGCCTCATGCTCCATGGTGATGCGGTCGCAACTGCCCTCGAAGCCGACAGTATGCGTGCCGGCAAGCTCGCCCACGCGCACTGCGCCGACATCGGTCTTCAGCCCCATGTTCCCGTCCACGATAGCGGCAAGGCTCTTTGCAGTGCCGCTCGGAGCGTCGAGCTTATGGATATGATGCTTCTCCATGATGTACGGCATGTAGCCCTCGTCGGCGAGATACTTCGAAACGAGGTCCACCGCAGCCATGAAGACATTGACTCCGACGGAGAAATTGGACGCCCAGATCATCGGGGTGCCGCATTTCTCGAAATATGCAAAAATCTCATCCTTGATGTCATACCAGCCGGTCGTGCCCACGACGACGGCCTTGAAGTTTTCCGCCAGCACCTTGTAGTTGGCCCGGAAAGCCTCCGGAACTGTAAAGTCAATGCAGACGCACTCCTTGGCGAGAGCCTTGTCGACACTGGCGACGTCCTCCGTCCAGCCGGCGCACTCGACGCCCTTGGCTGCCAGGGCCTTCTCGACCATATGGCCCATCCGGCCATAACCTGATATCATCACTTTCATACGAACAATAATTTATGCAATTCTACTACTATCCTGCGGGCATCGGCTTCAGGGACCATAACGCTGGCGCTTAGCCCGTTCTCCGAAACCACGGCCTCTCCGGCCACTTTCCCGATCTTGTCCAGCACGGCTGCGACGCCTTTGCCGATCACCGAGATCCTGGATTTTCCATCCATGTCCGAAGCGGCCATCGAAACGACTTCCTTCAGGTCTTCGGCGGTCATCAGGGCCACCGACTTCGGTCCCTCCGGAATGTCGGCGCAGTCTCCGCATACCACGGAACCGGCCCCGTCAGGTCTGGCTGAGTTCAGCACATGAATAGGTATGTTCTTTTCCCTTGCGGGATAAATCGTCAGCGGGTGGAGCACTCTCGCTCCCATGTAGGCCATCTCCGCGGCCTCGGCGTATGACAGCCTCTCAATCCTGCAGGTATCCTCGACAATCCTCGGATCCGCGCTCCTGATGCCGTCCACGTCAGTCCATATCTCCACTCTGTCAGCATCCAGGCAGCGGCCGAAGATGGCGGCCGAATAGTCAGAGCCCTCGAAACCGAGAACCGTAGTCCTGCCGGCAGCGTCCGCGGCGATGAAGCCCTGGGTCAGGAAGACCTCCGCGGAACCGTCCACAGCCTTCCGCACCTTGGCCTCCGTAGCGTCCATGTCCGGACGGGCGGCGAGCCATGCAGAGTCAGTCGTCATCATTTTCCTGGCGTCCAGCCATGTGCAGCGCAGTCCGGCGGCATTCATGGCAGCGGCCACTATGATCGAAGACATCAGTTCTCCGCAGGAGATGATCGCCGAGTTCATGTCATCGTCGAGTTTCCCTGCCCCGGCGACTTTCACGGCCATCTCCGAGAGGGACTCCAGTATCTCTGCGAGTCTGGATTTGGTCTCCTCCAGCAGGCCGCCCTGCATCAGCTCGGCGGCGGTGCCGAAATGTCTCTCGCGCAGTTCTTTCAGGATCATGGAGACTTCGGCCTCATTCCCGGCAGCGGCGGCCTCTCCGAGGGAACACAGGTTCCTGGTAACCTTGGACATCGCCGACACTACCACCAGAGGCTTCTCCGCGAGCCTTCCGCGCACTATTCCGATGACTCTGGAAATCGCGGCCTCATCCTTCACGGAGGTGCCGCCAAATTTCATGACTATCATTATTTCGTCAACTCTTTATACATTTTTACATACTGCCCGGCGGCCTTTTCGAGGTCTTCGAGCAAGACAAATTCGTCCGGGGTATGGGCTACGAGTATCGACCCCGGGCCGCAAAGCGCCCTGCGGGAGAACTTGTGGAGCTGGGGAGCATCGCTGCCGAAAGCCACTGTCGTCTGCGGGATTCCGGCGACGGTAAGATACTCCATCGGAGTGTCGCCGCCCCGGGCGGTGATCTCCGTGAATTCGTTTTTCATGGACTCCATGAACCCGCAGACCGCAGCGTCGCTGGCGAATGTCGTCCGGAAGTAGATTCTGAACGTCAGCTCCGGGCTGAGGATGTTCTGCTGGTTCGGGCTGGAGAGAAGACCGACGTTGTAGGTGGTCGGGCCGAGAACCGGGTCCTCAGGGAAGCCGGCCGAGCGGACCTTTTCCATGAAATCTATGAATCTCTCGACTGCGCTTACGCCCCTCTCGGGATAGCCGGAGTGGCAGCTCTTGCCGAGGATCCTGACGTCGAAGGATTTGGTGCCCTTGCTGGCCGTGACCATGCGGTTGTCGGTCGGTTCGCCGACGATGACGATTTCGCCGCCCTGGCAGTCCCTGGTATAGGCTTTCGCTCCGAAGGATCCGGTCTCTTCGCCGGAGAGCACGAGCAGGGCGAACCCTGTGCGGCCTTCGGCCTCAAGCCTGCGGCATGCTTCGAACATGGCGAATACCTGGCCTTTGGCGTCGCAGCTGCCGCGGCCGGTGATGCGGTCGGAGTGGAGCTGTGGCGGGATGTAAGGCGGGACTGTGTCCATGTGGGAGCAGAAGTACACTTTCGGCTCGCCCCATTTTGCAAGGACGTTGATTGTGCCGTCTCCCACTTCGAATGATTCGACTGTGTTGGCAGGGGTCTTCAGACATGAAACAAGAAACTCTCCCATCGCCCTCTCCTGCCCTGAGGTCGAGTCGATCGAAAGCATCTCTATGAATAATTTCGTGTCCATTTTCTACCAATCTACAAAAATAAGAAAATTATTGATACACTGCACCTACCTAAGCCCGGTCAAATCTACTTTATAACTGACGGGTACATTATTTCCTTTCTCAAGGAACATCACCATATAGACAGGAGCATAGACAATCCGCCCCTCCACGACTATGTTGTCGTTGTTCAGGACGATTGCTTCGGGGATACTGTATTCCTTGCAATCCATGACATTGGAGAGAGCACGGTGGTAAGTGTAGTCTTTCCCGGATTTGACCTCGACAGGCAAGATTTTACCGCCGATCTCGACGACAAAGTCAAGCTCTCCCCTTTTCTTGTTGTTGTAGTAATATGGTTCCAGACCATGGGCAACAAGCTCTTGAGCAACGGCATTTTCATAGATGGATCCGAAATTGATATCCTTGTCGCCTTTGATGATGCGCATCTGAATCCCATCCGCATACTGGGAGGCGAGAAGGCCTATGTCATTCAGGAAAAGCTTGAGAAGGTTCCTGGAGCGCGCAAGCAGCAAGGGGACTTTGGGCTCTTCTATGTTGTAGACCGGCAAGGCTACGCCGGCATCTTTCAACCAGAGGAAACTGTTCTCGTACCGTTCAAACTTTGCATTCTCGTTAAGACGCTTCAGAATAAAGCGCTTGTTTTTAGCATTGAGTTCCGGCGGTATCAGATTGAAGATTTCTTCTATGTACAACTTGTTTTCAGGATCATATTTGGATATGTCCTTTTTGTACATATGGACGATCTCTTTCTGGATGCCAAGCACATTTTGCAGGTTATTGCTGTCAATGTACTCACTCACGGCGGCAGGCATGCCTCCGACAATAAGATAGAGCCGGAAAAGCTCCATCATCTTTTTATGTATGAAATCATCGACGGGCTTCTTTTCCTCCCAGGATGTCCTCAACAGTCCTATCACTTCGTCATTTATCCCCACGCAGGATATAAATTCCTCGAAATCCAACGGATACATTTCTTTTACGCCCATATACCCGACCGGGACGGAACGGATATCCCTGAGTTCGACGCCGAGCATCGAGCCGCTGAGAATGTAACGATAGGATCCTTCCTCCACGAGGAACTTGATTGCCGTGACGATATCCGGGCATTCCTGTACTTCATCGAAGAAAATCAAGGTCTCGCCCTTGATCATCGGAGCGGAAGTAATGGTAGAAAGACGTCTCAATATGTCATCACTGCCCACCACGTCCTTGAACAAGCCTACGGCATCAGGATTTTCGACGAAGTTGATCTCGATAAAACTCTTGAAAGTCTTGCCGAATTCCCGGATAGAATGCGTCTTGCCGACCTGGCGGGCGCCGGCAATCAGCAACGCATTGTTGGACTTTTCGTAGTAGTCTCTTAAGTACTTGTCTATCTTCCTTTTAAGCATACCATTTCCATTTTTCCAACGCAATTTAGACTAAAATTTCCACTTTTCCAACACATTTTGACTCATTTTTTCCATTTTTCCAACGCATTTTTGGCCAAAATTTCCACTTTTCCAACGTTTGGTGGCGTAATAATTGCTGTTTCGCGGCAATAAAAACCACGTTTATCATGAAAAAAATCCTTGTTTCAGCACTGTTTGTGCTGTTTTCCCTGACAGCTCTCTGCCAGGAGCCGCCAGTTGTCGAACCACAAATAGATTCTCTTGAACAGCATGAAGCAGTAAGAGTAGCCCCGAAATTCATGCGCGGAGGTAGCGAGAGATTTTCCAATTGGGTGGCCAGACATCTTGTTTATCCGAAAGATGCTAAGGATAAAAGAATCGAGGGAATAGTCTATCTGAGTTTCACGGTAGACGTGGATGGATCAGTCAAAGACGTACAGGTAGTTAAAGGAGTTTGCGAATCTCTGGATGCCGAAGCAGTAAGGGTAGTGTCTTCCTCTCCAAAATGGGAATGCGGCACCATAGACGGCAAGCCGGTAGCAGTTACTTACACACATCCGATTTACTTTTTGCTTACCCGATAAATGATATCCAGGACCACTCCGCCATTGATTTTTCAGCTTGATGCCGGCCAGATTTTCGTATTTGGAAGCAATCAGGCGGGTCGTCATATGGGCGGAGCGGCCCGTGTGGCGATGGAGCGTTTCGGGGCCGTCTGGGGAGTCGGCGAAGGCCTCCAGGGCCAGTCCTATGCCATCCCGACCATGGAAGGCCTGGAAAGCACCCGCGCCGCCGTCCGCCGCTTCATCGACTACGCCCGCAACCACCCCGAGCTGACCTTCCTCGTCACCCCGATCGGCTGCGGAATCGCCGGCTACACTCCCTCCGACATCGCCCCCATGTTCCACTCCGCCCTCCCCCTCGCCAACGTATGGTTGCCAGAAAGTTTCTGGAAGATGTTGAAATAATGATAGATTAGGACTCTTTCGGGAGTCCTTTTTTTATTCCACGTCTTTACGCAGCTTTACAAAAAAATCATTAAATTTGTGCAACACAGCATATAATATACATCACCAGAAAAAATGGCAAAAAAGAACACGGCCGACGTAGGATTTGAAAAACAAATCTGGAACGCGGCAGACGTTTTGAGAGGTAGCATGGATGCATCCGAGTACAAACATGTTGTTCTCGGACTAATCTTCCTAAAATACATTTCCGACCGTTTTGAACAGCGCCACGCGGAGCTTGTTGCAGAAGGCTACGGAATGGAAGAAGACAGGGACGAATACCTCAGCGTCAATATCTTCTGGGTTCCCGCAAACGCCCGCTGGGAAACCATCGCATCTGCTGCCCATACACCTGAGATTGGGCTTGTCATTGACGATGCCATGCGAATGATAGAGAGTGAAAACCTTAAACTCAAAGGCATACTCCCGAAGAATTTCGCACGTCCTGAACTTGACAAGCAGCGACTTGGTGATGTTGTTGACCTCTTCACTAACATCAACATGAAGGAGCATGGGGACAGCAAGGACATCCTTGGCCGCACCTACGAATACTGCCTCTCCATGTTCGCATCCCAGGAAGGGAAAAACGCCGGCGAATTCTACACGCCTGCTTGTATTGTCCGAACCCTAGTTGAGGTCTTGAAACCTTACCACGGCCGAGTGTTTGACCCAGCCTGCGGCTCTGGCGGAATGTTCGTACAATCTGCCAAATTCATAGAACGCCATCAAGGTAAAATTGACGATATCTCCGTCTATGGACAGGAAAGTAATCCAACCACTTGGAAAATGGCTCAGATGAACCTGGCCATACGTGGGATTGATGCAGACCTCGGCAAGTCCAATGCTGACTCTTTCCTCAACGACCAGCACACCACGCTCAAGGCAGACTTTGTTTTAGCCAATCCTCCGTTCAACATGAGCGATTGGGGCGCCGATAAACTCCAGGACGATGTCCGATGGAAATATGGTATTCCTCCGGCAGGAAACGCCAACTTTGCTTGGCTACAGCATATGATTCACCACCTCTCGCCTGTGGGAAAGATTGGCATGGTGCTCGCCAATGGCTCTCTCTCTTCCCAGAGTGGAGGCGAAGGCACCATCCGTCAGAAAATTCTAAAGGCCGACCTGGTGGAATGCATAGTAGCGTTGCCTAGCCAGCTCTTTTATTCCACCGGTATTCCGGTCTCTTTATGGTTTCTCAACCGTGACAAGAAGCAGCCGGGTAAAACACTCTTCATCGATGCCCGAAACCTTGGCACCATGGTAACCCGCCGCTTGCGTGAACTTCTGGAAGAGGACATAATGAAGATCGCTGAAACCTATGACAAATTCGTGGCTGGTGAGTTGGAGAACGAGAAGGGCTTTTGTGCCGTGGCCACTATTGAGGATATCGCAAAGCAGGATTTCATACTCACCCCAGGTCGCTATGTAGGCATTGCTGAGACCGTGGACGATGGAGAGCCATTCGAGGAGAAGATGACTCGACTCACCGGCGAGCTTTCCGAGATGTTCAAGAAATCCCATGAGCTGGAGGAGGAAATCCGCAAGCAACTCGCTTCAATAGGTTTTGAACTGAAATAGTGTATTTTATCCTCTTTGTTCATTTTATGCATCGAGGATATGAAAGAAAAATTTATTACCCAGATTACCGAGGCAATGTCCGGAACATTGACAGTAGACCAGATGACTCAGCTTAGCAGCGTTCTTCTTCAGACGCTGTCCTGCTATACGCTCATCGATGAAGGAGGCAAAGTCCAGGAGGACATTGTCAGCAATACGCGTCTGCTGGAGATATTCTTGTCCGCAAAACTTGTTGAGGGCTGCTCAGCCAAAACCATCAAGTATTACGAAACCACCATCAAACAGCTGTTTCGGTACATGCCTAAGTCAGTCAAGGATTACACTACTGACGACCTTCGTGCCTATCTGGCCGTATTTCAGAAGAAGCACAAGTCCAGCAAGGTTACCATTGACAACATCCGTAGAATCTTCTCTTCCTTTTTCTCTTGGCTGGAGGATGAGGACTTCATCTTAAAAAGCCCTGTCCGCCGTATTCACAAGGTGAAAACCGGTGAGCAGGTAAAAGAAACCATCTCAGATGAGAATCTGGAAATCCTTCGGGACAACTGTAAGAACATCCGGGATTTAGCTATTATCGACCTGCTTTCCTCCACAGGAATGCGTGTCGGCGAATTGGTGAAGCTTAACCGTACAGATGTCAATTTCAACGAGCGTGAGTGCATTGTCTTTGGTAAGGGAAACAAGGAACGTTTAGTTTATTTCAATGCGCGTGCAAAGATTCATCTGCAGCAGTATCTCAAGTCTCGTAAGGATAAGAATCCAGCCCTGTTTGTAACGCTTGATAAACCTCATGAGCGTTTGCAAATTTCGGGTGTTGAGGTTCGCCTTCGCCAGCTTGGCCGCAGTCTTAAGGTGCCTCGCATTCACCCCCATAAGTTCCGTCGTACGCTGGCCACTATGGCCATTGACAAAGGAATGCCTGTGGAGCAGGTACAGAAGCTTCTGGGGCACGTCAAGATCGACACTACCATGCGCTACGCAATGGTAAACCAGACCAACGTCAAACTCTCACACCGTAAATTTATCGCCTGATGACAGCTATGACAACATACAGCCTTCGCAGGCATCGTTTCTTGACCACAAGGAGGCCAAGAAATCATAATTTAGAGGAGCAGGCCCAGGCCCTATATAAGTCTTGGTTTGTTGATTTTGAGCCGTTTAAGGGCGGAAAATTCGTGGATTCTGAGCTGGGAATGATTCCGGAAGGGTGGCGTGTTGGAACCATTTATGATATCTGTGATGTTTATTTTGGTGCTCCCTTCAATTCAACATTGTTCAACACCGAGAAGAAGGGGTTCCCACTTATACGTATTAGAGATCTTGCGAAACAGGAAGCCGGCGTTTTCACAGAAGAATGTCATCCCAAAGGCCAACTCGCTTGTAAAGGGGATATCCTTGTTGGCATGGATGGAGAGTTCTCTATTCATATATGGGGAGGCGAAGACTCCTGGATTAATCAGCGAATCTCACGTTTTTCTCCAAAACAAGGCATCAGTCATTATTTCTTAACAGAAACGCTTCGGCCACGACTTAAGGCAGTTGAATATTCTGAAGTGGCGACCACCGTGATTCATATAGGAAAGAATGATTACGATAAGTTTTTGGTTCTTATTCCACCACAAAATGTATTAGATTCTTTCTATCGCGTTTCGGAACCGCTGTATTTACAATATGTTGAGAATCTATCTGGGAATCAATACTTATCTAAATCACGTGACATTTTATTACCCCGATTAATGTCCGGGGACTTTGCTTTTTCGGATATAATTTCTTAACTTTAAGACACTTGAACACTTGAAGCATGAGCGAATTCGATGAATATATCCGGCAGGGAGAACCGGGGAGGAAAGAGAAAGCTGCTGCTTGGCAAACGGCGATTGGCCTTCAGGATGTAGATGGGCTGAAGCCGTCAGCCTACTTGATTGATGCCGCCAAGAAACACATCGAGGGAGACCTCACCATCGATGATGTCAAACAGATGCTGGACTCATATTACAAGTCCAAAACCGCTAGGGAAGAAGTTGAGGATGAGAGGACTGAGGAGGCAGATAAGGTATCAGCTCGTATTGAAGAGCTTCTTACGGAAAAATCTTTTTCGTTCTCTCCAGAGTATTTGGCACGAATTCATCGACATTTATTCAACGGGATATATAAGTTCGCCGGCCGTTATCGTGATTATGATATCACAAAGCGAGAATGGGTGTTAGGTGGCGATACTGTCCTGTATGCCAGTTCATCAATGATCTCAGAGACATTGAGCTATGACGTTTCTCAAGAGAGGATGGTCAATTATGCCTCTCTTGATACGGATAAAGCCATTGAACAACTTACAAAATTTATTTCTGGCGTATGGCAGATCCATCCTTTCGGCGAAGGGAATACGCGAACGACCGCCGTGTTTACCATAAAGTATCTTCAATCGTTCGGATTTGAAGTGAAGAACGATATGTTCAAGGACCATTCATGGTATTTCCGGAACGCGTTGGTTCGAGCCAATTATAACAACTACCCGAAGGGAATCTCTGCCACAAATGAGTATCTCGTGCGCTTTTTCAGAAACCTTTTGTTGGGAGAAGAAAACTTACTGAAAAATCGAGATTTACTGATTCCTTCTATTCAAAGTGCCAACGACGTTGCCCCAAAGTGCCAAAATGACACTTTGAAGTGCACGTTGGAAGAACTGGCTGTTATAAATATTTTGAAATCCAACGCCAAAGCTAAACAAGAAGACATTGCAACACAGATTGGAAAATCTCTCCGGACAGTAAAAAGAATTATGGCTTCTCTATCCGAGAAAGGAGTAATAACTCGTGAAAATGGTAAACGCAGCGGACATTGGGTAGTAAAAATTGACTGTTAAATTCTCATTTATGGAAGAGAGGAAATCTTACAAAGAAGAAAAGTTGGGCGACTTTATCATTGATATTGCCGCGGGGCCTTTCGGTTCAAACTTAAAGGTCGACTGTTTCGTCACTAATGGTTTTCCAATAATTGATGGAGCCAACCTCAAAGGCTTTAAAGTCACAGATAATGTAACCAAGTTTGTGACAGAGGAAAAAGCAAGAAGCCTCCGTCGTTCTATCGCCAAGCGGAACGATGTCGTAGTAACGATAAGCGGTAATGTTGGACAGATCTCTTATATTCCTAAGAACTCTAATTATCCCGAATATCTTGTTTCGCAGAGACAATTTAGAGTGACATTTGATGAAAGAAAAGTATATGTTCCTTACTTAGTATATTATTTTCATACAAAGGAGGGACAACATAAAATCCTTTCTTTTGCCAACCAAACTGGCGTTCCCGCATTGGCTCAGCCACTAAAGAATTTTCGGAATATCGACATCTTTTTACCTGATCTTCAAACACAAAGACAAATTGCAGGTATTCTTGAATCATTAGATAATAAAATTGAACTAAACAATCGCATAAATCATAATTTGGCATCATAGTAGAAAAAGATAAAACTACCATAGAATTAATAAACAAACATTTACGACATGAGTATCTTTGACGAGGATAGTTACGAAAAAGCGGTTCTTTCTCTGTTGGAGAACCTGGGCTATGACCACGTTTATGGCCCGGAGATAGAGCGTGACTACCGTGTGCCGTTCTATGAAGCGCAGCTTTCCCACAGCTTGATGCTGGTGAACCCCACCAAACCGGCGGTGGCCATCGATGAGGCTATACGAAAGGTACGTGACATCGACTCCGGCTCTCTGGTCCAGAAAAACCAGCAGTTCATGGATTACCTCCAAAATGGCGTTGAAGTAAGCTATATGCACAAGGGCGAGGCAATCAACGACATCGTGTACCTCATCGACTTCGCCCATCCAGACCGGAATACTTTTCAGGCCATTAACCAGTGGACCTATGTGGAGAAATCCGAGAAACGTGCAGACATCATTATCTTCGTGAATGGTCTACCTCTGGTCCTCATGGAGCTCAAATCGCCGTCCCGGGAGGAAACCGACGCCTCTGCTGCTTACCGTCAGATTCGTAACTACATCCAGGAAATCCCTTCTCTGTTCATATACAACGTCTTCTGCGTAATGAGTGATATGACGCTCTCTAAAGCCGGCACTATTACCAGCAAAGAAGACCGTTTCATGGAGTGGAAGACCAAGAACGGCACGAAGGAAACCACAGACTTCATTGACTACGATACTTTCTTCGTGGGCATGTTTAAGCGTGACCGGTTCCTGGACCTTATCAAGAACTTCACCTGCTTCAGCGTTGACGAAGCAGGCTCTGCAAAAATACTCGCTGGGTATCACCAGTATTTTGCCGTAAAGAAGGCCGTAGACCGCACCGTCAAGGCTACTAACGGCGACGGTAAGATTGGTGTCTTTTGGCATACCCAAGGCAGCGGAAAGTCGCTTTCCATGGTGTTCTATGCCCATCTCATCCAGACGGTCCTCAATAAGCCAACTATCGTAGTCATTACGGACCGAAACGACTTGGATGACCAACTATATACCCAGTTCTCAAAGTGCCAGGGTTTCCTCCGTCAGAAACCAGTCCAGGCCTCAAGCCGGGAGAATCTCCGCGAGCTTCTTGTAGGACGTGAAGCCAACGGCATCATCTTCACCACAATGCAGAAGTTTGAGGAATCAAACGAACCGCTCTCCGAGCGCAGAAATATAGTGGTAATGGCAGATGAAGCGCATCGCGGCCATTATGGCTTCGAAGAGAGAATAGACGACCAGGGGCGCATCAGTGTCGGTACAGCTCGAATCATCCATGATTCACTGCCCAATGCATCCTTTATCGGCTTTACAGGTACACCTATTTCAAAGAGAGACCGCGACACACAGGAAGTCTTTGGTGACTACATCGACATTTACGACATGACGCAGGCCGTCAAAGACGGAGCGACCTGCCCGGTATTCTACGAGTCTCGCGTAATAAACCTCAAACTGGATGAGGAAACCCTCAGAAAGATTGATGCCGAATACGAAAAACTCTCCGATGAAGGTGCAACACCTCAGCAGATTGAGGAAAGCATGCACGAGATGTCCCATCTTGAGGAAATCCTCGGAGCACCCGAAACCATTGACTCCTTGGTTCAGGACATCCTCAAACACTATGAGGAGAACCGCCAATATGAGCTTACCGGCAAGGCTATGATTGTAGCCTTCTCCCGACCAATTGCTATCCGCATCTACAAACGAATCCTGGAGCTTCGCCCAAGCTGGACCGAGAAAGTGAAAGTCGTTATGACCGGCTCCAATAACGACCCGGAGGAGTGGCACGATATCGTCGGCAACAAGCAGTACAAAAAAGAACTCGCAAAGAAGTTCAAGGACGACAGCGATCCGTTGAAGATTGCTATCGTGGTGGACATGTGGCTTACAGGCTTTGATGTGCCGTCATTGGCCACTATGTACGTGTACAAACCCATGTCTGGCCACAATCTGATGCAAGCCATAGCCCGCGTGAACCGCGTGTTCTCAGGAAAGGCCGGAGGTCTGGTTGTAGACTATATCGGTATCGCCAGAGCCCTGAAAGAGGCCATGCGCGACTACACCAAACAAGACCAGGAAAACTACGGTGATCCGGACATCAAGAACACCGCTCTGATCAAGTTCAAAGAGAAACTTGAAGTCTGCCGCGACTTCTTCCATGGTTTCAATTACGTCAAGTTCCATAATGGTACAGATGCAGACCGTGCCGAAATCATCAAGGGTGCCGTTAACTTCATGCTGGCTCCTTCGATGGAAGAGCAGTGCGCCGAGTTCCTGAAGGAAGCCCTTCTGCTAAAGAATGCCGTCAGCCTATGTCGGAGTCTCTTAAACGAAGAACAGCGTTTTGAAGCTGCCTTCTTTGAGACCGTTCGCACCGCCATCAACCGAATAAAGAACATCAAGACAAAAGTCTCCAAGCGAGAGATCAATGAGCGCATTGGTGAATTGTTGAAGCAAAGCATCAAGAGTGAAGGTGTAATTAACCTATTCTCTGATGTCAAAGCTGAGTTCTCACTCTTTGACCCCGCCTTCCTGGATGAAATATCCAAGATGAAGGAGAAGAATATCGCCATTGAGCTCCTAAAAAAGCTGCTCAAGGAACGCATACACCTTTACCAGCGCACGAACCTGGTCCAGGCTCAGAAGTTCTCAGATCTTCTCAATATGTCCCTCTCCAACTATCTCAAGGGTCTTCTCACCAACGAGGAAGTCATCAAGGAACTCCTTGAACTGGCAAAGGAGATTGCCCAAAGCGAGGAAGCCGCAGACAGTCTAGGCCTCAACGCTGAGGAAAAAGCCTTCTACGATGCCCTGACACGGCCTCAGGCAATTAAAGACATTTATTCCAACGAAGAGCTGGTCAAATTGACAAAAGAACTTACAGAGGAGTTACGTAAGAATCGTACAATTGACTGGCAGAAGAAGGAATCCGCCAGGGCTGGCATGAGATCCAAGGTTAAACGACTCTTGAAGAAGTATCACTACCCGCCAGAAGAAGAGAAATCAGCTTTGGAAACCGTCATCCTTCAATGTGAGCAGTGGGCAGATATTGATTCAGCTGAATATGATGTCTATAATACTACGGAGAAGATAGACGGATATTCATCTAACACTTATCATTTCGAGCCTAAATACTATGGAATGGCAGCAGAGCCCAATCCTCCTACTTATGGTAGTAAAGAATAAGTTAAAGTCTAGACATTTTTTTGAGATATGAGTATAATAGGAAATCTTATCTGGCTGGTGCTGGGCGGACTTGTGGTCGCCATAGTCTATTTCGTCGTGGGGCTGTTGATGTGCATCACTATCATCGGCATTCCGTTCGGGCTGCAGCTGTTTAAGCTTGGCGCATATGCCCTGCATCCTTTCGGACATGAGCTGGTGAACGGCCCGAAC